>Ga0080064_1000558_pt1 | contig 95236 bp, 97 predicted proteins | sample Subgrocontami54m_FD_69260 | JGI IMG/M metagenome (GOLD analysis project Ga0080064, IMG submission 69260) | Subsurface groundwater microbial communities from S. Glens Falls, New York, USA - GMW46 contaminated, 5.4 m (SPADES assembly) (version 2) ...
CATCGCTTTCGTGGATCCGGAGCCGTAGAAAGAGTCCGCCGCCATCCTCTCTACCACCCGCCAGCTGAACGGCGTGCGGGATACGGATTCCCATCTGGTCCTGTAACGGACCGGCTTGACGACCCCCCGCCCGCCTGTGTAGGATAGGGCGGCCGTTCGAGAGCCCATTCGTCACCAAGGAGGAAGGCATGTCGTACGTCATTACGGAGAAGTGCCTCGGAGAGCGCTACGCCGTCTGTGCGACGGTCTGTCCGGTCGAGTGCATCCATCCCGGCGACTACAAGGGCCAGGAGTTCATGATCATCGACCCGGAAGTCTGCATCAACTGCGGCTTGTGCTTGCCGGAGTGTCCCGTGGGGGCCATTATCGCCTCGGAAGATGAAGACAAGGCATACGCCCAGATCAACCGGGAGCTCACCCCCACCTTCAAGAACAACCCGACGGCCCCGGAACGCGCCAAGAACGACCCGCCGAAGCGGCCCGGCAACAAGCTGGTGAACTAACCCCCGTTCTCCCCCGAAAACCACAACGCCCCGCCGATGGCGGGGCGTTTTTAGTTGTGCGCCGGAGTCGCGCTTACAGCGTTTTCACCATATACGTGTCCTCGAGCGCATAGCCGAAGCGCCGGTAATACTCCCGCACGCCGACGCCCGCGATGACCGCGACCCGCCGCAGGCCGGCTTCGCGCACCGTCCGCTCGGCGGCCTCCAGCAGGCGCTGGCCGAAGCCGCGGTGCTGGGCGGCCTGTGCCCGATGCTCATGGAGAGCGAGATGCGGTCCGTAAGAGTGGAGCTCCCGGATGAGTGCCGCGCCTTCCAACACGGCGAAGCCGTCCGGCGCAGGGGTACCGGCCGCCGGCAGACGCAGCCGCAGCAGGGAGGCCAGCTGGTCTGTGGCGGGGTCTTCGAAGCTGAGGAACAGCTCGGTGCCGCCGGAGGCCTCGTAGCGCCGCTCGATGAGCTGGAACGGCCCGTCCGCGTGCGTGCGCACCTGCCGGCACCGGATGCACCGGCACCGCAGGCCGCGCGCGCGCATGCGGCGGGCGACGGCTTCCCGAAGATTCGTCGTGCGGCAGCCGGCTTCGATAGAGGTGGAGGGGATGTCGCGGATCACCCGCTCAATGCGGACGTAGGGCGGGACGAGCTGCTTGATGTTGAGGAGCAGTTCGGTCAGCGCGTCGTCCCCATACGGCTGGTAACGGCCCTCCTGCCACCAGCGGTGCAACTCGGCGGACTCCACGACGACACAGGGATACAGCTTCAGCGTATCCGGCTGGTAGTCCGGCTCGGCGAACAGCCGCCGCGCGCTCTCGAGGTCGCTGGCCGGCGTCGCCCCGGGCAGGTTCGGCATCAGATGGTAGGCGACTTTGAACCCGGCGTCCTTGAGCAGGCGGGTGGCCTGCCGGACTTCGGCGGTGCCGTGGTCGCGCACGATGAGCTCCAGCACCGGCTCCTCCAGCGTCTGGACGCCCAGCTCGACCCGGGTGATCCCCAGCTCCCGCAGCCGGCGGATCTCCGCCGGGGTGACGTAATCGGGGCGCGTCTCGATGGTGATCCCGATGAGGCGGCAGCGGGCGGTTTCGTTGCCTCGCTGCGCGTCTTCCAGGGACGCGGCGTCCGGTGCCTCGGTGCGAAAGCCGTTGGCGGCATCGAAACAGCGCTGGATGAACCAGCGTTGATACGCCTCAGGATAGAACGACCAGGTACCGCCTTTGATGATGAGCTCGACTTTGTCGATGGCGTGGCCGGTTTCGTCAAGCGCGGCCAGCCGGCTGCGCACCTGGCCGGCCGGGTCGTAGTCGCTGCGCAGCGCGCGCATGACGGCCGGCTCGTTGGTGAGGTAGCTCTTCGGGGCGCGGGCCTCGGTGGGGCAGTAGACGCACCGGCCCGGGCAGGGATACGGCTCGGTGATGACCGTGACGGTGGCGAGGCCGGACTCGGAGCGGATGGCGTTGAGGGCCAAGATGCGCTCCAGCTGCGCGTCGGTGCGGCGCTGCCCGTCGGCGACTTCGCGGCGGTAGCGGCGCAGCAGCGCATCGTTGCGCAGGAGGGCCCCGCCCGTGCGGCCGGCGGCCGCGGTTTTCAGCTTGCGCAGGGCGGCCCGGTCCTTCGGCAGCGTCTGCGCGATCTGCTCCAGCAGTTCAGCGACGGCATCCATGCGACCACTCTACCGTGGGCAGGAAGGCGTTGCAAGACCTGCGTCGCCTGCCTATAATACGACCACCATGACGGAGCAGCCTGCGGTTCAGCACGATGCGGCCGCCCACCGGTTTGTCCTCAAGCTGGAAGGCGCCGAGGCGTTCCTCAGCTATCGCCCTGCCGGGACCGTCCTCGACCTACACCACACCTACGTGCCGGAAACCTTTCGGGGGCGGGGATTCGCCGAGCGGCTCTGCCAAGCCGCCTTCGAGTACGCCAAGGCGCAGCGGCTCACGGTCATCCCCTCCTGCCCCTACATCTCCGGGGCGTATCTGAAGCGCCACCCGGAATACCAGCCGCTCGTCGCGAAAGACGCCTGATGGCCATCTTGAAAGTCGCCCGGCTCGGCCATCCCGTGCTCCGCACGCCAGCACAGGCGGTGCCGAAAGAGCGCCTCCACGCCCCGGAGCTGCAGCGGTTCATCGACGACATGGTGGAGACGATGCGCGAATACGACGGGGTGGGGCTCGCGGCCCCCCAGGTGCACGTCTCCCAGCAGGTCGCGGTCATCGAGGTCGCCGATAACCGCCGCTATCCCGGGGAGGGGCCGATTCCGCTGACGGTGCTCATCAACCCGCGGATTCTCTCCGCGTCGAAGAAGCTGCTGGAGGACTGGGAAGGCTGCCTGAGCGTCAACGAACTCCGCGGCAAGGTGCCGCGGTCGGAGTCGCTGGAAGTCGAGGCCTACAACCGCAAAGGCGACAAGGTCAAATTCCACGCGCACGGGTTCTTCGCCCGCATCATCCAGCATGAGTGCGACCATCTCATGGGCAAAGTGTTCCTCGACCGGATGCCCACGCTGGCCAGCCTGACGCACCTCAAGGAATTCATCCGGTTCTGGCAAGAGGAGTAGCCGCCACCGCCGCGCGCAGGCGCGCGGCCCCGCGCAGGACGTCCACCGCCGTGCCCGCCTCGTACGCGCCCCGCTTCAGGTAGCCGAGCGCCACCGCGCGGCCCAGGGCGGGGGAGTAGCCGGCACTGGTAATCCGCCCGACGTCTTCGCCGCGACACCGGATCTCATCACCGGCCTGTGCTTGGTCGGCCCCCTCGAACACGACGCCCATCAGCTTCCGGCTCGCCGACCCATACGTCGCCAAGCGCGCGACAATCTCCTGCCCGAGGTAGCAGCCTTTCGTGTCGCTGACCGCGGTCCGCTCGAGCCCGGTTTCCGGCAGGAGGTTCGACTCGTCCATATCGATGCCGAACCAGGGAATCCCCGCCTCAATCCGGGCCGCGTTGAGCGCCTCCCACCCGACCAGCCGCAGCCCGATCCGGCCGCCGCGTTGGGCGAACAGCGTCCAGGCCGCCTGGGCTGCGTCCGCGTCAATGAGGCACCATGCGCCGAGGCCGCCTGCCAGGCTCTGGCGGACCACCCAGACCGGGAGATCCCCCAGCATTCGCCGGACGTGGTCGCCCGGCTGCGGCAAGGCTACGACTCCGCCGAAGACCTCTGTCAGCGCTTCGATGGTGCGCGGGCCCTGCAGCGCCAAGACCGCCCAGCGCCGTTCATGATTGACGAGCGTCACCTGCTCAGCGAAGAGGTAGCGGTTCAAGGTTTCGGCGACCACGACCGCACGGGACAGGTCGCACACCAGCCAGTGCGCCTGGTCTTCGGCGAGGACGAACAGATCGCTGATCAGTTTGGCGGACGCGTTCAGCAGAGCGGCCCGGCAGCTTCGGCCCGGCGCTAACGTCTTGATGTCGTTGGTCAGGAGATTGTGCAGGAACACCGCCCGGTCCGGCCCGCGGACTTCGATGAGGGCTTGGGTTGAATAGTCGAGCAGCCCCACGCCCTGCCGCAGGGCGGCGTATTCTTCCTCGAACGAGGTGAAGCGCCAGGGCACCAGCCACGGCCCGAACGGCTCGTAGTGAACCGTGGGGCCCGCGTGACGGCCATGGAGCAACAGGGGAATCGGCATGTCGTGCTCACTCTACTAAAGGGGAGAGAACGGCGTCAAGCTGGCGGGTCATGGGTCAGTTTGAACGCGGGTGGTGGGCTACTTTGACCTCCTTGCAAACCACCAACGCCGAACCGCCACGATGGACCAGATCGCTTCGACTAACCCGAACGGCCAAGCTCCCTGAAGGAATCCATAGGCCGATCCCAGCACACAGGCTCCGGCAAACGCCAAGATAAACCACGGGTTGCGCCTCTCTAGTGCGTAACATACCAGCATCGCCGTGACGGCAAACAAACCAAATGTTGTGAGCAGACTCATACCAGCAATCTTATCACAGAGCGCTCAAAGACGTTGGGAACTGACCCACTACCGCTGGCTGACGCCGCTTGACGCTTGAGGGAGGTTTCCAGTAAGATGAACGCTCTCATCGCGCACGGCTACCAGGAGGACCCACGCATGGCCGCTACCGCTACAGCCTCGTCCACAGAACGCCAGGGTGCTGCCACTTTTAAGGGCAACCCATTGACCCTCATCGGGCCGGACATCAAAGTCGGCTCGAAGGCGCCGGAGTTCCAGGTGCTCGCCCAGGACCTGACGCCGATCACCCTGGGCACGTTCAAGGGCAAGACCCTCCTCATCAGCGTCGTGCCGTCGCTCGACACGCCGGTCTGCGACGAGCAGACTCGCCGGTTCAACCAGGAAGCCGCCAAGCTGCCGAACGTGGAAATCCTCACCGTCAGCATGGATCTGCCGTTCGCGCAAAAGCGCTGGTGCGGGGCGGCGGGCGTCGACCGCGTCAAGACCGCCTCCGACCACCGGGACGCGTCTTTCGGCCGCGCCTACGGCACCCTCATCAAGGAGCTGCGGCTGCTCTCCCGCTCGATCTTCCTCATCGACGCCAGCGGGGTCGTCCGCTACGTCGAATACGTGCCCGAAGTCACCGCCCACCCGAACTACGACGCCGCCTTGGCCGCCGCCCGCCCGCTCGCCACATAACCTCCGGCAGCGCGCAACACACCACACGGAGGGCTGGGCGATGCGGTGGTGGCGCATGCTGCGCACGGCCCTTCGCCTGGCCGGATCCGATTGGCTCACCCCGTGGCGCTCGCCGCTCTTGCGCTGGCGCATGGAAACCTACGGCGTGCGCGATGCGCAGGGACGGCTGCTGCACGCCGAGGAGATCAGCCCCTCCCGCTTTGTCCGGTTCCTCTGCCTGCGCCGCGGCGAGCTCTGGCGGTTCCTGCAGTGGGCCGGCCGCCTCTAGCGGCGCGTGCGCAATCTCTGTTGCGCGTTGCCGCCGCGTAGCTTACAATCAAGCCACAATGTGCACTACATCCTTCCCTTTCGGGGGCACCAGAAGGAGGCTGCCGTGAAGAGGAGTTGGCTGGCGGGCGTGCTTGTGGTGATGGGGATCGCAACGCCGGTATGGGCCGCAGAGGCTGCCGTACCGGCGGAATTGTTGCTGTTCACCCAAGAGGAGCTGACGGTGACCGCCACCCGGCGGGCCAAGCCCGTCACGGAGGCCCCGTCCGCGACGACCGTCATTACGAGAGAAGAAATCCACCGCTCCGGCATTTGGCACGTGCCGGACCTCCTGCGGCGGGTGGTGGGCGTGGACGTGGCGCAAACCACCGCCGGCCACTCCGAAGTGAACATTCGCGGCCTCAATAAACCCCTCTCTCCCCGCACGCTCGTGCTGGTCGACGGGCGCACCGTCTACATCAATGGACAGGGGTTCATCCCCTGGGAGGCCATCCCGCTGCAGGTCGAGGACATCGACCGCATCGAAATCGTCAAAGGGCCGGTCCAGGCGCTCTACGGCTCCCCGGCGCTGTCCGGCGTCATCAACATCATTACCCGCTCCCCGTTCGACATGAAGGGGGTGGAGCTCTATCAGCGCTTCGGCAACCGCTTCCTGCACGAAGACCTCATCCAGGGCGCCCAGCTGTCGGACACCGTCGGCTACAAGATGGGCTTCGGCTGGAAGGAGTGGGACGCCTTCAAGGACGTCGACAAGGACGCGGTGGACGAGGCGACGTGGACCGGTGCGGTCAGCAAGAAGCTGGGCGATATGGGCCAGGCCACCCTCTCCAGCGGCTTCAGCCGAGGCGAGTTCGACATTCTCACGAGCGATGGCACCGGCAGCGGCCCGATGAAAAACCGGACCGAGTTCATCAAAGCCAACACTGAAATCGGCGACTTCCACGCCCAGTACTTCTGGAACCGCTACCAGTTCAATGTGCTCAGCGTCAACCTGGACGAGGACCTGACCATCAACACGCATGACCTGGACCTGTCGTACCAGCATGCGGTCGGCCCGCACACGCTCCTCGGAGGGGTCGGGGCGCGTTACGAGCAGATGGACTCGAACATCTTCAATCCCGATGGCACCAAGACCGAGACGATGTGGGACCTGTTCCTCCAGGACGAGTGGCAGCTGCTGGAGCCGCTGACCTGGTACGGCACCATCCGGCTCGACCGCCACCCGGTGTCGAAGTACAACATCGCCTATCGTACCAGCCTCGTCTTCGAGCCCATCGAGAACCAGGTGCTGTGGGCAACCATCGGACGGACGTTCCGCAACCCGACGTTTTCCGAATCGAAGATCGACCTCACGTTCCCCACCATCGTGAACTCCTTCGCGTCCTCGCGCCCCATCGGCAACGAGGCGCTCAATGCGGAGAACATGGAGTCGTACGAGGTGGGCTACCGCAGCCTGTGGGCCAAGCGGGTCAAGCTGGAAGCGAGCCTATTCAACAGCCGCTTTGACGACATCATCCAGGGCGTGGCCGGGACGCCGGGCCTGATCACGGAAGCGCCGTTTCAGAACCAGGGCCGCATCTACACGACGGGTGCCGAGCTCAGCACCGAAATCTTCGTGTGTCCCTGGCTGACGACGTTCGCCTCCTACACGTTCCAAGATCTGGAGCGCGAAGACGGGGCACCCGAGGATGACCTGTCGCCGCCCCACAAGGCGACGCTCGGGTTCGATTCGACCTACAAGAAGTTCTCCGGCGAGCTGTTCATGCAGTACGTGGACCACACCGAAGCGTCCAGCGCGCGCCAGGGTCAGTCCAATCCCGAGGGCAAGGTGGCCCCGTACTGGTGGACGTCACTGCGGCTGGGCTATGCGGTGAATGAGAACGCCGAGCTGGCCTTGACGGTCATCAATCTGTTCCACGACGTCCATCGAGAGGAGGCCGCCGCCTCCGAGCTCGGCTCGCGGATCATCGTCGAGGCGAACCTCAAGTTCTAAATGTCCGTGGGCAAGGCCGCTCCTGCCATGCGGCGCGTCATCGTCGCCGCCATCCTCCTCCTCACCGCCGGCACCGTCCTCGCGGATGACGCCGGTGTCGCCATCGTGCTGAGCCGGTCCATCGCGCCTTACGTCTCCTCCGCCGAAGGCACCCAGGAAGTGCTGCGCTCCGGCGGAGTGCAGGCCATCCAACTGCACGACATGGGGGGCGACCCCACCGCCGCCGGCCGGATCGTCAGCCAGGTCCTGCGGCAGCATCCCCGCGCGATCGTCGCCGTCGGCACCGAAGCCACCGAAGCCATGCGCCGCCAGGTCAACGATATCCCGATCGTTTCCTCCATGGTCGTGCACCCGGAGCGGCTGCAGGCGGAAGACGGGCCGCTCTTCAGCGCATCCATGGAGGTGTCGGCCAAGGAGCAGCTGAGCTACCTCAAACAGCTGCTGCCCAATGCCAAGCGCATCGGCATCATCTTCAACCCCGCCATCCAGACGGACGCGGCCATGGACCGGCGGAAAGACGCCGCCCACGAGCAGGGCATGGAACTCCTCCTGCATTCGGTGTCGGCGGCCACGGATATGCCGGAGGCGCTCAAGGCGCTGCTGCCGAACGTTGATATTCTGTGGCTGATCCCGGATGAAACCGTCCTGTCGCCGGAGACGGTGCAGAAAGTCCTGCTGGAGACGCTGCGCTACCGGGTGGCGGTGATCGCCCCCTCCCTCCTCTTCGTGAAGCAGGGCGCCCTGCTGGCCATCAGCGGCGACTACCGGGACATCGGCCGCCAGGCGGGTGAGCTCGCCTTAACGCTCGTCTCGGGAAAACGGCCCAAGGCCTCCATAGTCGAAGCGCGTAAGTCCATGTTATACTTGAACCTGAGAACTGCGAAAACCCTCGGCGTGACCGTCCCCGCGTCCTTGATCCAGCAGGCTGAGCAAGTCGTACAGTGAGCATGGCCGCCGGCCGGCCGGCGCTTTGGGCCACTCAGGTGAGGGTAGGGCATGAAGGTGACATTAAAGGTCAAGACGTTGGCCCTGGTCACTGCCCTGATTGTGGTGGTGGCGAGTGTCCTGACCTTTGCGCACACCCGGCGCCAGCAGGCCACGCTCACCCGGGACCTGGAGCGGCTGACGGAGACGCTCGCCCATAACTTGGCGTTCAACAGCGAGTACGGCGTCCTCGTCGGCGACCGGCAGGGCTTGCAGGATCTGGTCGACGGGGTCTTGCGGGAGCCGGACGTCACCTATCTCGGCGTGTTCGACCGGGATCTGCGCGAGCTCGCGGCCGGCACCCAGGGCGACAGCGGCACGGTCGCCAAAGCCGCCTACCATCCCAGCCTGTCCATCAACAGCGTGGCGCGTTACCTCAACACGCCCGGCGGCCGGGTCTATCTCGTGCAGTATCCGGTGACGCTGATGCGGCGGCAGCGCTGGAGTGAGGAAGGCATGCTCTTTGCCAACCCGATGGAGGGCGGGCAGGATCTCATCGGCGTCATCGTCGTCGGGCTGTCCACCCGTTCGCTGACGGTCGCCCTGCGGCAGGTGCAGCACACCACCTTCCTGCTCACGGCGTGCCTCGCGCTGGCAATGTGGTCGCTGAGCTACTTCCTGGTCAACCTGCTGACGCGGCCGCTCACCCAGCTCAAGGTGGCGACGGAGCAGGTGGCCGCCGGCAACCTCGACGTGCGCCTGCGCAATCGCTCCAAGGACGAGGTCGGCGACCTCACCCGCTCCTTCAACCAAATGGTCGAAGAGATCCGCAGCTCCCGCAACCGCATCGAGGAGTACACGAAGCAGCTGGAAGCGACCGCGAAAGAGCTCGCCAGCCTCAACCAGGAAATGGAAGACCTGCTCCGGGTTGCCTCGCATGATCTGCGCGCCCCCCTCATCAACATCCAGGGGTTCACTAAGCGGCTGGAGCCCATCATGGCGGAAACCCTGAAGGTGATGGACCAGATCGCCGCCCAGAGCCCGGAAGACGGTCTCAAGATCCAGGTCGAGTCGCTCCGGCAGCAGGTCGCATCGCGCTTCGGCGAATCGCTGCGGTTCATCGCCAAAGGGGTCGAAAAGATGGACGCCCTGTTGACCTCCCTGCTGGCGGTCTCCCGGGTCGCCCGCAAAGCCGACCCGCTGCAAACCAACAACCTGACCGAGGTGCTGGACGACGTGCTCACCGTCTTCGACCATCAGCTCAAAGACCGCGCCATCGACGTCATCCGCCACCCGCTGCCGGCGAGCGTCCCCTGCCGGCGCAACGAGATCAACCAGGTGTTTTCCAACCTGGTCTCCAACGCCATCAACTACATGGGGCCGACGGGGCGGCGGTTCATCGAGATCGGGGCGACGGAGCGCGACGACGAGGTGGAGTGCTTTGTCCGGGATACCGGCATCGGGATTTCTCAGGAGGACCAGGAGCGCATCTTCCACATGTTCACCCGGCTGCACGCCGTCGATGTCCCGGGGGAAGGCGTCGGCTTGGCCTACGTGAAGAAAATTCTCCGCTCCCACCGCGGAAAGATTTGGGTCGTATCGCAGAAAGGTCAGGGCAGCACGTTCTTCTTTACGCTGCCCACCCGCCTGCCGCCGGCGATGCCGGGCGCGTTCTCGGCCGTCTCGCAGGCGAGCGGCGAATGGCAAACGCAACCAATGACGCAAAGGGGGTGAGGCGAGATGCCAGCACCGAGGCAATCCGTCCTGATTATGTTGGTCGAGGATGACGACGGCCACCGTCTGCTCATCCGGGAGAACCTGAAAGCCGGCGGCATCGTCAACGACGTGGTGGAGATGACCGACGGGCAAGAGGCGCTGGACTATCTCCAGCACCGCGGCAAATATCAGGATACCGCGAAGTCCGGCAAGCCGGGGCTCATTCTCTTGGACATCAAGATGCCCCGCATGGACGGGTTCGCCGCGCTGGAGAAGATCAAGTCGGACCCGAACTTGCGGACGATTCCGGTGCTCATGCTGACGTCGACCGACGACCAAGTTGAGGTCAACCGCTGCTATGCGCTGGGCGCCAACAGCTACATCATCAAGCCCGTCAAATACGAGGAGTTCCAGGAGCGCCTGAAGGCGTTGGGGCTGTTCCTCGACATCGTCCGGTTGCCGGACTGACCCCCGTCGAGCCGTCCTGAGCCGCGATCCCGTCGCCCGCATGTCGAGTGCGCCGATTACCGTCCTGCTGTTTGAAGACGACGAAGGCCAAGCCATCCTGACGAAGGACGCGCTGGTGAAGGAAGGTTTTGTCGTCGACGTCTGCCAGACCGGGAAGGAAGGGCTGGAACGGCTGCTGCAGACGCCCTACCAGATCTGCCTGGTCGACGTGCAGCTGCCGGACGTGCAGGGCATGGAGCTCCTGCGCCGCATCACGAGCATCCAGCCGAACGCCCTGTCCATCGTCGTGACCGGTCACGGCGACGAGGTGCTCGCCGTCGAGGCGATGAAGCTGGGCGCGTTCGACTACGTCGTCAAGTCGCCCTACATGGGGCACCTGGCCGCACTGCCCATCGTCATCCGCGAGGGCCTGGAGCGCAGCCGCTTGAAGGATGAGCGCGAGCAGCTGCAGACGGAGTTGTGGGAGCACGCCCGCCTGCTGGAGGAGCGCAACGCGGAGCTGCGGCGGGTCAACGAGGAGCTCAAGCGCATCGACCAGCTGAAATCCGACCTGGTCTCAATGGTCAGCCATGAGTTGCGCACCCCGCTGGCGACCATCAAGGAATTCACCGCCATCCTGTCCGACCAGATCGCCGGCCCCGTGACCCAGGCGCAGCAGGAATACCTCGGCATTATCCGGGCCAACATCGACCGGCTGGCGCGGATCATCGGCGACCTGCTCGACATGGCGAAGATCGAAGCCGGCCGCGTCATTCTCAACAAGGGGTATACCGAGGTCGTCGCGATGGTGGATCACGTGGTCCAGTCGCTGCAGCCGCTCGCCAAGAGCAAGCAGCTGACGCTGGACGTCGCGATCCCGCCGCTGGCGCACGGCGTCTTCGCCGACCCCGATAAGCTCACCCAAGTCCTGCTCAACCTCATCGGCAACGCCATCAAGTTCACGCCGCCGGCCGGCCGTGTGGCCATCCGCATCGAGGAGCACCAGAGCGAGATCGAGTTCAGCATCTCGGATACCGGGGTGGGGATCTCGGCCGACGACCTGCCGAAGCTGTTCGAAAAGTTCCAGCAGTTCCGCCGCGCCGCCGGCGAGGGCAGCCAAGGCACCGGCCTGGGCTTGGCCATCAGCAAACGCCTGGTGGAGCTGCACGGCGGCCGCATCTGGGCGGCCAGCCAGGAGGGGAAGGGGAGCACATTTTTCTTTACCATCCCCGTCTACGATGCGGAGGATGTGTTCCGCCAGACGTTGACGGCCGGCTTGGACCAGGCCAAGCGCAAACGCGGCCGTCTGTCGCTCATCATCGCCCGGCTGCGGAACTTCGAAGAGCTCAAAGCCCTCTACGGCATGGAGGAAACCAGCCATTTGCTGAAGGAAACCGAGACGGTCATCCGCGACACCGTCCGCCAGCGGGCCGGCGACATCGTCATCCGGTGGCAGCAGGGAGAGATGGTGCTCATCCTGGCCGAGGTCGACAAGGCCGGTGCTCAGCGCATCGCCGAACGCGTCCAGGAGTTGATCGAAGAGCGCACGTATAAGCTTGGCGGGCGGCCGGTCAAGGCGGCGCTCGCGATTACGACGGTCACGTATCCGGATGAGGGCGGCACGGAGCGGGAGCTGCTCCAGGTCGCGGAACAAGCCCTCGGCCATCCGGACAAGACCCGTACCCGCATTCTGGTCGTCGATGACGAGCCCAAGCTCCAGCAGTTCATGAAAGAAATTCTGGAGCGGCGCGACTATGAGGTGGCGCTGGCGGGCAGCGGCCCCGAGGCGCTCGAGCAGGTGAAGCGGCACAAGATGGACCTCATTTTGCTCGATCTCATGATGCCGGTGATGGACGGCTATGAAGTCTACCACCTCTTAAAAGAGAACCCCGACACCAAAGACATTCCGGTCATCATTGTCACCGCCAAGGGCGAGCGGAAAGACCGCCAGTTGGGTCTGGACAGCACCACCTACAACTACGTCGCCAAGCCGTTCCAAACCGAAGATCTCGTCGCGAAGGTCCGCGAGGTGCTCCAGCAACAGCAGCAGCCGCTGAAAGCGTCGTGAGGCGCTGTCATGGCCAGCCGGATTCTCATCGTGGAAGATGAGCCGCAGCTGCTGCAGGCCATCACCATCCGCCTGACGGCCGCCGGATTCTCCTGCGAGACCGCCAGCAACGGGCGCGAGGCGCTGCAGAAACTCGAAGGCTGGGTGCCGGATCTCATCATCGCCGATTTGCTGATGCCGGTGATGGACGGCTACACGCTCGTGAAGCAGTTGAAATCCGAGGCGCGCACGGCGGCCGTGCCCATCATTGTGCTCACGGCGGTGCCGGACCACGCGCTGGCCCACCGGGCCGAGGAGCTGAAGGGGACGTGTGTGCTGCGCAAACCGTTTGAAACGCAAGAACTGCTGGCGACGCTTCGCGCCATGCTGGCAGCTACCCCTGGAGGTACGTCATGAGCACGGAACCGAAGATTCTCGTCGTGGACGACGAGCAGCAGCTCGCTCTGGCGGTGAAGATCCGCCTGCAGTCCAACGGCTACCAGGTCGTCACGGCGCCCAACGGCCAGGTGGCGCTGGAGGCCATCGCCAAGGAGCGGCCCGACCTGGTCATCATGGATGTCCTGATGCCGGTGATGGACGGCTACTCCTGCCTGCGGGCCATCAACACGACCTATGGCCGGGGCAAAATCCCCGTGATCGTGCTGACGGCGCGGGATCGGATGAAAGACCTGTTTGAGCTCGAAGGCATCGAAGACTACGTCATCAAGCCGTTCGACCACGAAGATCTCCTGCTGCGCGTCGAACGCGTGCTGAAGCGGCGCGAAAGCGGCTCCCTGCCGGCCGCCTGAGCCCTCCCGCGGCGTTGCTCCGTCGGCTGGCCGGCTGGCGGATTGACGCCGTCGACGGCCTTCTCTACAATAGTACAGCCATGCCGGACACCATCCCCCTGCAATCCAGCGTCGTCTACGGGCCCATCCGGTCCCGGCGCCTCGGCAACTCGCTGGGCATCAATGTGTTGCCGGTGAGTCACAAGGTGTGCTCCTCCAACTGCGTCTACTGCCAGTACGGCTGGACCTTGCCGGGCGGGCAGGCCCCGGAGCGCCTGAAACGCGCCCCCGAGCTGCTGGCAGCGATCGACGCGGCGTTCCAGCAGCATGCGCAGGACGGGACCCCGGTCGACTGCATTACGCTGGCGGGCAATGGCGAGCCCACCCTGCATCCGGATTTGGAAGCGCTCGTGCTCGGCCTGAAGCGGCTGCGGGACCGGTACTTTCCCTCCGCGGCCGTCGGCATCCTGTCGGACGCGACCCAGCTCGCACGGCCGGCGGTGCGGCGCGCGCTGGACGCGCTGGATGCGCGCTACCTCAAGTTCGACGCCGCGGATGAGGCGACGTGGCGGCGGATCAACGACCCCCTCGGCCGCACCGATTTCGGCGCGATGCTGCAGGCGCTGCAGATGACCCCCGACGTCATTCTGCAGAGCATGTTCATCCAGGGCGCCTACGACAACACCGGCGACGCGCATCTGACGCAATGGGTGGAGCAGATCCGGGCGATCCGGCCCCAGTCCGTGCAAGTGTATACGGTCGACCGCGGCACGGCCGCCGACGGGATCACCGCTGTACCCCTCGCTGTCCTGGAGCGGATCGCCGCGCGCCTGACGGCGGCCACCGGGATTCCCGCGGATGTCTTTGAGTAACCTGAGGATGCCATGAAATTCCGGACCATTGGCACGACCGATGTGAAGGTCTCCGAAGTGGGCTTCGGGGTCTGGACGGTTGCCACGACCTGGTGGGGCCTGACGGACGAAGCCGCCGGCATCCGCCTGCTGCAGCAGGCCTACGACCGCGGGGTGACGTTCTTCGACACGGCGGATACCTACGGCAACGGGCTCGGGGAGACCATCCTGGAGCGCGCGCTCGGCGACAAGCGGTCCCAGCTCGTCATCGGCACGAAGTTCGGCTACGATTTCTATCACCAGACCTCCCGGCGCGGCCATGAAGAGCTGCCGCAGGACTGGCGGCCCGAGTATGTCCGCTTCGCGCTGGAAGAAAGCCTCAAGCGCCTGAAGACCGACTATGTCGACGTGTACCAGCTGCACAATCCCCGCGTGGATGCGCTGCAGCGGGACGACCTCTTTGCGACGCTCGAAACACTCAAACAGGAAGGGAAGATCCGCGCCTACGGCCCAGCGCTGGGGCCGGCCATCGCCGAGCGGCAGGCGGAGGAAGGCGCGTTTGCCCTCGAGCACCGGCAGGCGGATGTGGTCTACATCATTTACAACCTGCTGGAGCAGCTGCTGGGCCAGGCCCTCTTTCCGCTGGCCCGCAGCCGGCAGCGCAGCATCCTTGTGCGCGTGCCGCACGCCTCCGGGCTGCTCGACGGCACCGTCAAGCCCGAGACGGTCTTCGGCGAGAACGACCACCGCTTCCACCGGGTCTCCACCGAGGACCGCAAGCGGCAGTGGCAGGTCAACGGTCTGAAGAAAGTCGACCAGCTGCGCTTCCTGTGGGACGCCACCGGACGCACGCTCGGACAGGCGGCCATCCAATACGTCCTCGCCGAGCCGTCGGTGGCCTCCGTGCTGCCGAACATCTACAACGAGCAGCTCCTGGAGGAATTCACGGCCGCCGCGGACACGCCGGCGCTGACGGCGGAGGAGCTGCACCGCGTGGACCGGCTCTACGCGGAGCAGTTCGGCGTGGAGGCTGCCGTCTAATGGCCGTCACGACGACCCAGACGTTCGACGAAGTGGATCGGTCCCTGCTGACCGAGGTCCAGAAGCAGTTCCCGGTCAACCACCGGCCCTTCGACATCCTCGGGGAAAAGCTCGGCATCTCCGAGCAGGAGTGCCTGGAGCGGGTCAGCCGCCTGGAGGCCAACAAGGTCATCCGGCAGATTTCCGCCATCTTCGACACCCGCTCGCTCGGCTACCAGAGCACGCTCGCGGCCATGAAGGTCAGCCCGGAGCGGGCCGATGCCGCGGCCGAGGTCGTCAACCAGCACCCGGGCGTCTCCCACAACTACAAGCGCAACGACCCCTTCAACATCTGGTTCACGGTCGCCGTGCCGCCCGGCGATTCGCTCGAACGGGTCGTGAAGATCCTGCATACCCTGGCGAAAGCCGACGAGACGATCATCCTGCCCACCCTGCGGCTGTATAAGATCGGGGTGAAGCTCGACCTCACCGGGCAGGAGTCCACCCCGGAGAACGCCGAGGATATCTACGACGAGCGGCGCCGCAACGCGCAGAAACCGCCGCTGACCGAGCAGGACATCCGGTTCATCCGCGTGCTGCAGGAGGACCTGCCGCTGCTCGAGATGCCGTTCGCCGTCCTGGCGGAGCAGGCCGGGGTGACCGAGGAGGAGCTGTTTGCCTGGACGAAGAAGATGGAGCACCACGGCTACATGCGGCGCTTCGCCGCCATCCTCCACCACCGCAACGCCGGCTTCAAGGCCAACGCCATGGTCGTCTGGCAGGTGCCGGAGGGACAGGTGGATACGGCGGGCGAGCAGATGGCGCGGTTCCGGGAAGTCAGCCACTGCTACCGTCGGCCGGTCTACCCGAGCTGGCCCTACCCGCTGTTTACGATGATCCACGCCGAGACCTATTCCGCCTGCATGGAGGTCGTCCAGCGCATTGAGGCGCAAGCCGGCAGCTTTCCCCACAAGAACCTCTTCAGCTCGAAAGAGTACAAGAAGATCCGCCTGAAGTACTTCACCCCCGAGCTCGACAGCTGGTGGCGCGACGTCGGCAGCAAGGTCAAAGTACCTGATTGATTTAGTCAGTTATTCCTCCCGTATTTCCTGTTTTTTCTTGATAGAATAAGTCATATATGCTATCGTTGTCTGCGATGAGATGCGATGGAAAATAACGCGGAAGCCGTCAAGCAGCGCTATGGCAACCCCTTCGACGTGCTGAAGGCGGTGGAGCGGGCGGCGGCCCAGGGGTTCGAGACCCTGACGGCCGACGACCTGTTCATGTGCAAGTGGGTCGGGCTCTACACCCACCGGCACGAGCAGGGCTACTTCATGCTCCGCACGAAGCAGCCCAACGGCCTCATCACCCCGGAGCAGCTCGAGACGATCGCCGAGATCACGGAGAAGCGAAACCGGGGGTTCGCCGACATCACGACCCGGCAGGACATCCAGCTGCACTGGGTGCACTACAAAGACGCCCCGGCCATCCTCCAGCGGCTGCAGTCGGTGGGCATCACGACGCAGGGCGCCTGCGGCGACGTCGCGCGCAACATCGTCGGCTGTCCAGTCGCCGGGGTCGACCAGGAAGAGCTGATTGACGCCAGCCCCATCGCCCGCGAGCTGACCGACGTGTTCGTGAACGACCCGGCCTATGCGAACCTGCCGCGCAAGTACAAGATCGGCATCGGCGGCTGCCGGAGCTGGTGCTTCCATCCGGAGATCCAATGCGTGGCCCTGGTGGCGGCCCAGCGCACCGTCGGCGGCCAGGCTGAGGTTGGCTTCGATCTGCGCGTCGGCGGCGGCCTGTCGACCCAGCCGTTTCTCAGCCAGCGGCTGCACGCGTTCCTCAAGCCGCAGGAGGTGGTGGAGGTCGTCCGCCGCATCACGGAGGTCTGGCGCGACAGCCCCGAGTACCGCCAGAAGCGCCATCACGCCCGCTTGAAATACCTCATCCACGACTGGGGCGTGGCGAAGTTCCGTCAGGCGCTTGAGGAGCGGCTCAGCCGCAAGCTGGAGGACGCCCCGGCCGACTATCAGGAGCCGCCGGAGACCTATCGCGACCACGTCGGCGTCCATGCGCAGAAGCAGCGGGGACTCTACTACGTCGGCGCACCCGTCCTCATCGGCCGCATCACGAGCGGCCAGATGAAGAAGGCCGCCGACCTGTGCCGGCGCTACGGCGACGGGAAGACCATCCGGCTGACGGTGCGGCAGAACCTGCTGCTGTTGAACGTCCCGGAAGCCAGCGTGGAAAAAGTGCTCGCCGGATTCGAGGAAGTGGGCTTGTCGGTCAACACCCATCCGATTCGGCGCAGCGTCGTGACCTGCACGGGGACCGAATTCTGCAAGCTCGCCATCACCGAGACCAAGGCGCGCTCCCGGCAGATCATCGAGTATTTGGAAAAGCGCATCCAGCTGGACGAGCCGCTGCGCCTGCACGTGACCGGCTGTCCGAACGCCTGCGCGCAATACCAGATCGCCCACATCGGGCTCATGGGGTCGAAGACCAAGGTCGACGGCCAGCTCGTCGACGCCTATGACGTCCTCGTCGGCGGCCAGGTGGGCCGTGGGGCCGGCTTCGCGCACGCCGTCCTGCGGAAGATCCCGGCCAGCGAATGCGCCCGCCGGCTCGAGCAGCTGCTGCTCGGCTGGCGCCGCCAGCGGAAAGAGCGGGAGCCGTTCAATGACTGGTGCCGGCGGGTCGGCGATCCGGAGCTGGTCAGGCTGCTGACCGGTGGGGCCCCGCATCCGCTGGCCGATGCCGAAGACGTGCCGGCCCCGAACGTTCCAGAGACGGACGAGCCAGCGTTATGAGGCGGGGGCTGCGATGACCTCCTTGGCGGTGATCGTCTCAGGCGGGAGCACCAACAACTTCATCCAGGTGTTGACGCTGCTGATGGCCTCCGTGCATGGGGATCTGAAGGTGCGCGTGCTCTTCCGGGACGAAGCGGTCCTGCGGCTGACCCCGGCGAAGATCAACGCGCTGGAGCTTTCCGCGCCCTATGCGGCGGCCGGTGCCGGCGTCGTCCAGCGCCTGCAGCAGTTGGACCTGGCGGATGTGCAGAAGCTCTGCCGCGACATCAAGGCCTCCGGCGACGTGAAGTATTACGCCTGCAGCTCCTCGATGGCCGTCGCGGGGCTGAAGCGGGAGGACCTCATTCCGGAGATTGACGACGTCCGCGGGCTGCCCGCGTTCCTGTTGGAGGACGTGGCGACGGCGGACAAGGTGCTGACGTTTTAGGAGCGACCATGGCCACGCTGACACGCGACCAAATTCTGCGCTACAGCCGCCACCTCATCATGCCGGAGGTGGGCATTGAGGGGCAGCAAAAGCTGCGCGATGCCGGCATCCTGCTCATCGGGGCCGGCGGGCTGGGTTCGCCGCTCGGGCTGTATCTCGCGGCGGCCGGGGTCGGGCGGCTGGGTATCGTCGATTTCGACGTCGTGGACTTCACGAACCTCCAGCGGCAGATCATCCACCGCACCGAGGACGTCGGGCGGCTCAAAGTCGAATCGGCCCAGGAGCGCATCCACGGCATCAATCCGGACGTCGAGGTCAAGACGTTCAACGCGCGGCTCTCCCGCGACAACATCTTCGGGCTCCTCGAGGGCTACGATGTCGTCATCGACGGCACCGACAACTTCCCGACCCGCTACCTCGTGAACGACGCCTGCATCTTCAAGAAGAAGCCGAACATCTATGGCTCCATCTTCCGCTTCGACGGGCAGGCGACGGTCTTCGCCCCGTTCAAGGGCCCCTGCTACCGCTGCCTCTATCCGGAGCCGCCGCCGCCGGGCATGGTGCCCAGCTGTGCGGAGGGCGGGGTGCTGGGCGTGCTGCCGGGCATCATCGGCGTCATCCAGGCCACCGAGGCGATCAAGCTGATCATCGGCCAGGGCGAGCCGCTCATTGGGCGGCTGCTGCTCTACAACGCGCTGAAGATGGAGTTCCGGGAAGTGAAGCTGCGGCGCAACCCCGACTGCCCGGTCTGCGGCGACCATCCGACCATCACAACACTCGTCGACTACGAAGAGTTCTGCGGCCTCGGCCGGGGGGACACGGCAGCCCCGGAGCACAGCGAATACGATTTGGGCCCCGGCGAGGTGAAGACGCTGGTGGGGCAGGGCAAAGGGGTCGTGCTGCTGGACGTGCGGGAGCCGCACGAATACCAGATCGTCAACATCGAGGGCTCGACCCTGATTCCGCTCTCCGAGCTGCACCTGCGGACGAACGAGCTCGACACGGCGGATACGATCATCACCTACTGCCACCACGGTCAGCGGAGCCTGCAGGCTATCAAGACGCTCCAGCATTTCGGGTTCAAAAAGCTGAAGCATCTGCGGGGCGGCATCGATGCCTGGGCCTGCGAGGTCGACCAGGAGATGCCGCGCTACTAAGCGGAGGAGAGGGCCAGATGACGGCTGAGACTGTGCTGCAGAGCGATACATGGAAACAGGTGTCCGCCGCGGTGGTGCTCTACGGCTTCCGCGTGCTGGCCGCGCTCGCCGTCTTTATCGTCGGGAAATGGCTGGCTCGGTCCGCCGCCGGCATGCTCGACCGGTGGCTGGTGCGGGTGCACGTCGAAGCGACGTTGGCCACGTTCCTGCGGAACCTGGCGTACTACGCGCTGCTGATCTTTGTCCTGATCAGCGCATTGGCCCAGCTCGGCGTGCAGACGACCTCGTTCGTGGCCCTGATCGGTGCCGCGGGCTTGGCGGTCGGGCTCGCGCTGCAGGGCTCGCTCTCTAACTTCGCGGCCGGGGTCCTCATGATCCTCTTCCATCCCTTCCGCGTCGGGGATGTGATTGAAGCCGCTGGCACGAAGGGGGTCGTCAAGGAGATCCAGATTTTCACCACGATCATGGACCACCCGGATGGCCGGAAACTGATCGTGCCGAACGCCCACATTATGGGCGGGGTCATCACCGTCGGCAAATCCGCGTAAGGCGGCTTCCTCTTTCCAGGTCGATGGGGTAGACTGGAAGTCTGCGCCGCCGCCGGGCGGTGCCAAGCCCATGACGCCGTCGCGCCTGAACATCCTGCTCGTGGAAGACAATCCCGCCGACGCCGCGTTCCTGCGGCAGGCCCTGCCGCAGGAACTCGACCTGCCGCACACGCTCGAACACACCCTGACGCTCAATGCCGGGCTCGATGTCCTGAGCCAGGGGCACATCGACCTCGTCCTGCTGGACCTCATGCTGCCGGACAGCAAGGGGCTCGAGAGCCTCAACCGCATCCATCAGCGGGTGCCGGAGATGCCCATCGTCGTGCTGACCGCGACCGACGACCTGTCGCTGGCGCTCCAGGCGCTCCGCCAGGGCGCGCAAGACTACCTGATGAAGTCCGAGCTGCAGCTCTCCCCCCACGCGCTGAGCCGCGCCATCCGCTACGCCCTCCAGCGCCAGAAGGCGGAAGCAGATTTGCTCAGCGCCCAGCGGCAGACCAGCCAGTTGCTCTCCTCCATCCCTTCCATCCTGATCGGCGTCAACGCGGCCGGCGCCATTTCCCACTGGAACGCCGTGGCGGAAGACACCTTCGGCGTCACGGCCTCCTCGGCGCTGGGCCAGCCGCTGGCCCGCTGTCCGATCGGGTGGGAGGCGCCGCGCCTCCTGCGCTGCGTTGAGGACTGCCGCCGGACGAATCAAGTCGCGGCGCTCGATGATGTCGCATTCCGTCGCAGCGACGGCCAGGAAGGGTTCCTGGGCATTACGATGATCCCGATGCGCGAGGCCGGCACCGACGGCATCGGGGTCTTGCTCTTCGGGGCGGACGTGACGGCTCGCAAGCGGGTGGAGACCGAGCGCACGCGCCTGGCCGAGCAGCTGCTGCAGGCGCAGAAAATGGAGACGATCGGGCGGTTCGCCGGCGGGATCGCGCACGACTTCAACAACTTCCTGCAGGTCATCCTGGGGTTCGCCTGGCTCATCCGGTCCCGCCACCGCGACGACAAACAGCTGATGAGCGACTTCCAAGAGATCGTCCACGCGGCGGAGAGCGCCTCCAGCATGGTCCGGCAGCTGCTCGCCTTCAGCCGGCGGCAGCCGCTGAAGCCGCAGGTCTTCGACATCAGCGGCGTGGTGCAGCGCATGCAGCGGCTGCTCCAGCAGTTCGTCGGCGAGCGCATCCGCATCGAGCTGCAGCTGGCCGACGAGCCGCTGCAGGTCAAGCTGGACCCTACCGGGCTGGAGCAGATCCTCATGAACCTCTGCTCGAATGCCAGGGATTCCATGCCGCAGGGTGGCACGCTGACCATCCGGACGCATTCCCAGACGCTGGACGCCGCGGCCGCCGGCTCGTATTCCCACGCCGCCCCCGGCGCCTATGTCCGCCTCTCGGTGACCGACACTGGCACCGGGATGGAGCCGGCGATGGCCGAGCACATCTTCGAGCCGTTCTTCACGACGAAACAGCTCAGCCGCGGCACCGGGCTGGGGCTCGCGGTGGTCTACGGGCTGGTGCAGCAGCACGACGGCTTCATCGATATCGACACGGCACTGGGCCAGGGCACGACATTCCATCTGTCCTTTCCGCGCCAGGAAGGGTCGCGGCCGCCGGCGACCGCCGGAGGCGGTGCCGTGCAGGGCGCGGAAGCCATCCTCCTAATCGAGCAAGACGCCCGGCAGCGCACGCTGGATGAAGAGGTGCTGCGGGATTCCGGCTACCGCCTCATCGCGAGCACGGACGGGACCGGTCCGCTCGAGCCGCTGCTGCAGCAATGCCGCAACGCGGACGTCATCATCCTGGATGCGGCACTGCCCGGGGTCCAGGCCGCCGACGTCGTTTCGCGCATCCGCCAAGCCTGTCCCCGCATGAAAGTGCTGCTGGTCAGCGGATTTGTGGATGATGGGCTGCGCGCCGTGGAGTCGAAGACCTCTGGCGTGCTCGTGCTGCAGCGGCCCTACGTGCCGGCCTACTTGCTCGACCAGCTGCGACTGCTGCTGGACCAGCCGAGCGCGGCAGGGGTCGTTCCGGCGGCACCGGTTGCCCAGGCGGCCGACCGGCGCGTCCTCATTGTGGATGACGATCCTGCCGTGCGCCAGTTGTGCCAGCGCATTCTGCAGGCGGTCTACCAGGTGACCGCCGCGGCCTCGGGAGCGGAGGCGCTGGACGCGCTGCGGCAGCAGACCTTCGACCTGCTGCTGACCGACCTGAAGATGCCCCAGATGGACGGCTACACGCTGATCGACGAGGTCAAGAAACTCCATCCGTCGCTGCCCATCGTGGCCATGACCGGGTTCCTGACGGGGGAAATGGAGCAGCGCTGGAAGGCCGGGCGGCCGGTGGCCGATGTGCTGCGGAAACCCTTCACGCCGCCCGAAGTGCTCACCATGGTGGAACGGGTGCTGTCGGAACGTGCGCTGTAGCGGCACGTCCCCGTGGCTGCTCGCCTTGAGCCTCGGCGTGGCGGCACCGGCCGCCGATGCGGCCCCCCTGGCGCACCGGGCGGTCCAGGTCATCGAGGTCGGCTCCCATCCAGTGTCGGTGACGCTCGAGGAGCAGGGAGCCACCGTCATCATTGCGGCGGAATGCCTCATCCCCCGTGAGCCGCAGGCGGTGTGGCGCATCCTCTCGGATTACGACCATCTGCAGGAATTCGTCCCGTTCCTGACGAGCAGCCGCGTCATCGGGCGGGAGGCCGACGCGCTGATCCTTCGACAGGAAGGGCGGGCGGGCCTGTTGGGGTTCCAGCGCCGGTTCACGGTGACCTTTCGCGTGCAGGAGCGCCCGCCCAGCGATATCCGCTTCGATTCGGTGGCCGGAGATTTCACGCGCTTCAGCGGCCGCTGGCATCTGGAGCGCCGGCCCTAGGGGACCCTGGTCCGCCACGAGGTGGCGTTGGAGCCGGCCTTCGCCATGCCGAAGTGGATCATGCAGCTCGTGGAGCGGTACGTCCTGCTGAGCAGCATGAAGGCGGTCATCCGCCGCTGCCTGCAGGCCTCCTCCCCGGTGCCTGGCCGGTTGCCATAGCCTGTCCGCGGCCGAATTCATTGTTGTTGACAGGCAACGCTCTTGCTATACTATCGGCACATATGGAAGCTGAACGTCGCCAGGATCCTGACGTGTTTGCCACACCCCGACGGGCCGCTGTCGGGGTGTCACTGTGTGTGCATCGTGCACGCCATTGTCCAGCTCGGACAAGGAGGAGTTAGCATGCCGCAGGTGTGTGACGCACCCGCCGCAGAAGCCAGTAAGTCCAAACGACACGCTGCCCCGTTTGGGTTCCAGCTGTTGTTGGATCTGTATGAATGCAAGCCCGGCGCGTGCGACGACCTGACGCTCTGCTACGGGTTTCTGGAAGAGATCGTGCGGGTGCTGAAGGTGGAGCCCCAGTCGCCGCCGTTCATCTTCCGGACGGACGGCAAGCGCTACCCGGACAAGGCGGGCCTCAGCGGCTGGATCCCCTTGGTGGAGAGCGGCATCCAAATCCACACGCTGACCGTGAAGGATTTCATTTCCATCGACATCTACAGCTGCCGGCAGTTCGACGTTGAGCCGCTGAAGACGTTCGTCCGCGACACCTTCGCCCCGAAGCGGATGGACGAGCAGTTCCTCGAACGGGGCCTCGACTACAACAAGTAAGTCCTTCCGGCCGGTCGCAGGGTAGACAGCCCCCGCCCGGGGTGCTATCATAATTCCTTCGGCAATCGGCCAGCGTGGTCGAGGCCATTTTTAAAGCCCAAGATTGTGAAAAAAATCACAATCTTACACTCCCCCGGATGCTCGAATACGCAAGCATTCTCATCTTAGCGGTCCTGGCGGCCGGCGTCGGCTTCATCATGCTCTTCGCCAACGCCCTCTTCGGGCCGAAGCGGCCCCACCCGGACAAGGCCAAGCCGTTTGAGTGCGGCAAAGACCCCATTGCGCTGCCGGCCGGCCGGATCCCCATCCACTTCTACGTCGCCGCTATGCTGTTCGTCGTCTTCGACGTGGAGCTCGTGTTCCTGTTCCCCTGGGCGGTGCTCGTGCGGGAATTGGGCTGGCCGGGTCTCGCCGAGATGGGGGTCTTCCTCGCCATCGTCATGGCGGGGTTCCTGTACGCCTGGCGGCAGCGGGCGCTGGAATTCAAATAACACGGGGACCTGATGGGTGCTGCGGACCTCTCCCAACTGAGCTGGATCACCACCCGCCTGGACGCGGCGCTGGGGTGGGCCAGGAAGTTTTCCATCTTCCAGTATCCCTTCGTGACGGCCTGCTGCGGGATGGAATACATGGCGACCGCCACCTCCCACTACGACATGGACCGCTTCGGCGCCGGGTTTCCGCGCTTCTCGCCGCGCCAGGCCGATGTGCTCTTCGTCGTCGGCACCATCAGCCACAAGATGGCGCCGGTCCTCAAGCGGATCTATGACCAGATGGCCGACCCGAAATGGGTCGTCGCCTTCGGGGTCTGCACCTGCACCGGTGGGTTTTACGACGATTACGCCACCGTGCTCGGCATCGACACCATCATCCCGGTGGATGTCTATATCCCCGGGTGTCCGCCGCGCCCGGAGAACGTGCTCGACGGCTTGATGAAGCTGCAGGACAAGATCGGGCAGGGCCGCACCGCGAGCCTGCCTGCCGGACCCGCCGACCGGCCGCCTGAGCTCCAGATGCCGCATCAGCCTGACGCGCATCTGTGAGGAGGGCTGCGCATGGCTGAGACCCCCGACGTGCTCCAGACGCTTCAGGCGGCATTATTCCCCCAGCACCTCCTGGCGGTCCACCAGTACCGCGCGCAGCCGACCGTCCTCCTGAAACGCGAGGGGCTGCTGGAGGTCGCCCGCTTCCTCCGGGACGAGGAGACGCTGCAGTTCAACTTCCTGATGGACGTGACCGCGGTCGATTACCTCAAGTTCGGCAAGTCGCTCGCCAGCGCGCCGACCCTCGCCACGCCGGCTCCGCTGCCGTACTACATGATGCCGAAGCCGCAGGCCGAGGCTTGGGAGCGCGGCGTCTCGAACGACGACTACCGCTTCGACGTCGTGTACCACGTCTATTCGAGTGTGCACGGCCACCGGCTGCGCCTCAAAGTCCCGGTGGCCACCGCCGACCCGGTCGTGCCATCGCTGACCGGCCTCTGGCACAGCGCCAACTGGTTCGAGCGGGAAGTCTGGGACATGTTCGGCATCCGGTTCGAGGGGCACCCGAACCTGCGCCGCATCCTCCTCTATGAGGAGTTCAAAGGCCATCCGCTGCGCAAGGATTACCCCATCCGGAAGCGCCAGCCGCTCATCGGCCCCGTCTATTGATGACGCCTTCCGCCACCCTCCCAGCCGACCCGACGCGCGTGACCGAAACGCGGCACATGTTCCTCAACATGGGCCCGCAGCACCCGGCGATGCACGGCATCATCCAGTTCATCCTGGAGCTCGACGGCGAGCGCGTCGTCGGCGCGGACGCGGAGATCGGCTACCTGCACCGGGCGTTCGAGAAGCACGGCGAGTACGGGCCCTACAATAACGTCATCCCCTATACGGACCGGCTCAACTACGTCTCGCCCCTCATCAACAACTTCGGCTACTGCCTGGCGGTGGAGCGGCTGCTCGGCATCGAGGCGACCGAGCGCTGCCAGTACATCCGCGTCATCATGAGCGAGCTCTCCCGCATCACCGACCACCTGACATGCGTCGGCGCCTCCGGCATGGAGCTGGGGGCGTTCACCGTCTTCCTCTATCTGATCAAGGCGCGGGAGTGGCTGTGGGAGTTGGTCGAGGCGGTGACCGGAGCCCGCCTGACGATCTCCTATGGGCGCGTCGGCGGGGTGAAGGCCGACCTGCCGCCGGGCTTCGCCGAGCGCACGCGCAAGGTGCTGGAACAGGTTCGGGGCGTCCTGCTCGAGTGCGATACGCTGCTGACCCGCAACCGCATCTTCGTCGACCGCATGCAGGGCACCGGCGTCATCTCCAAAGAACGCGCCATCAGCTACGGCATCACCGGGCCGTTCCTGCGGGGCAGCGGGCTCGCCCTCGACACGCGCAAGGCGCAGCCGTACTTCGTCTATGACCGCATGGACTTCGATGTGCCCACGGGCGAGCACGGCGACAACTACGACCGCTACCTGGTCCGGATGGAAGAAATGGAGCAGAGCATGCGCATCGTCGAGCAAGCGCTGGCCCAACTGCCCGGCGGGCCCCTCAACGTCGATTACGAGGGCCGCGTCCTGCCGGCCGACGTCATGGTGGACCAGGCCAAGATGGGGCAGGTGGCGGGGTTCCGCGGCGTCCACGTCGCGCTGGATCCGACCCTCGAGGGCTCAACACGGGGCTTTCATGAGGCCGTCAATGCGGGGGAGAAACGGGCGGTGTTGCCGGCCAAGGAAGACACCTACGGTAACATCGAAGGGCTCATGCACCACTTCAAGCTCATCATGCTGGGCCACGGCATCCGGCCGCCGCAGGGCGAGTACTACAGCGCGGTCGAAGGCGCCAACGGCGAGCTCGGCTTCTACATCGTGAGCGACGGCTCGGACCGGCCCTACCGCGTGCGGGTGCATCCGCCGTGCTTTCCGATCATGGGGGCCGTGTCGGAGATCTTGGTCGGCGACATGGTCGCCGACATCGTGCCGACGTTCGGCTCCGTCAACATGATCGGGGGGGAATTGGATCGATGAGCGCCTTCGACGCTCTGCAGGAGCCGGCCCAGGCCATCGTGGCCCGCTACGAACAGCGGTCCGCCGCGATGCTGCCTCTGCTGCGCCTGGTGCAGGAGCGGTTCGGCCATGTCGCGCTGGAAGCCGAAGAGTGGGTTGGGCGCCTGGTGGGCGTGTCTCCGGCCCATGTCCATGAAGTCGTGACGTTTTACACGCTCTTCCGCCGCCAGCCAGCGGGCAAGTACCACATTCAGGTCTGCCAGAACATCGCCTGCGCGTTGCAGGGCGGGGCGGAAACCTTATCCGCCATCGCCGAGCGGCTGGGCATCAAGCCGGGCGAGACGACGCCGGACGGGATGTTCACCCTCGAGGCGGTGGAGTGCCTCTGCGCCTGCGAGGCGGCTCCGGTCATGCAGGTCAACGACCGCTACGTCGGGCCGGTGACCGCCGATACGGTCGACACGCTGCTGCGCCACCCCGACGACCTCCCCCCGATGACGCTGATGTTCCGCGGGACCCCGGGCCTCGTCGAGCCGGTCGTCTCCCGCCGCTTCACCTACAAGGATTCGGATGCCATTGAAACCTACGTGCGGGACGAGGGCTACCAGGCCGCGCGCAAGGCGCTCACCGAGATGACGCCGGAGCAGGTCATCGCCGAAGTCACGGCGTCGAACCTGCGCGGGCTGGGCGGGGCGGGCTTCCCGACGGGCAAGAAATGGAGCTTCGTGCCGAGGCAGTCCCCGAAGCCGAAGTTCCTCGTCGTCAACGCCGATGAGGGCGAGCCGGGCACGCTCAAAGACCGCTACATCATCCTCAAGGATCCTCACCGGCTCCTCGAGGGCATTATCATCGCGGCCTATGCGGTCGGCGCCCACAAGGCCTTCATCTATATCCGCGGCGAATACGCCGAGCCGGCGGCCGTCCTTGAGCGCGCGATCGCCGACGCCTACAAATACGGCTTTCTCGGCCAGCGGATCTTCAACACGGACTACGCCCTCGAGCTCGTCCTGCACCGGGGGGCCGGCGCCTACATCTGCGGGGAGGAAAGCGCCCTGCTGGAGTCGCTGGAAGGCAAGAAGGGCTTTCCGCGCCTGCGCCCGCCGTATCCGGCCGTCTCCGGGCTGTTCGCCTCCCCCACGCTCATCAACAACGTCGAAACGCTGGCGTTCGTGCCGACGATTCTGCAGAAAGGCGGCGAGTGGTTCGCCAAGCTCGGCTACGGCAAGGCCGGCGGCACCCGCTTGTTCTCGGTGAGCGGCCATGTTCGCACCCCCGGCCTCTACGAAGCGTCCCACGGCATCACCCTGCGCGAGCTGATTGACGCGGCCGGAGGCGTGCCGGAGGGACGGCAGCTCAAGGCCGTCATCCCAGGCGGCATCTCCGCCAAGCTCCTGCGGGCGGATGAGATCGACGTCCACATGGATTTTGACTCGCTGCTGGCGGCCGGTACCATGGCCGGTTCGGCCGGGGTCATCGTGATGGATGACACGACCTGCATTCCGCAGGCGCTCTGGTACGCCTCCAAGTTCTTCGCCCACGAGTCGTGCGGCCAGTGCTCGCCCTGCCGGGAGGGTACTGGCTGGGTCTTCAAGATCGTCGACCGCATCCTGCGCGGCCAGGGCCGGCCCGAGGACCTCGACAACCTCCTCGGCATCGCCAGCAATATGGAAGGCCGGACCATCTGCGTCTTCGCCGACGCCGCGGCGTGGCCGGTGCAGAGCTACATCAAGAAGTTCCGCAGCGAGTTCGAATACCACATCCGGGAAGGCAAGTGCGACATCGCCTCGAACGCCGGCCTCGCCGCCCCGTTGGCGGCCCACTGACATGGCGGAGCCGAAACCCATCACGCTGACGATTGACGGCAAGCCCGTCACGGTGCCGGACGGCACCACGGTCCTGCAGGCCTGCGAGCAGGCGAACAGCCCGGTGCCGTTCTACTGCTACCATCCCGGCCTGTCCATCGCCGGCAACTGCCGCATCTGCCTCGTCGAGATCGCCGGTGCGCCCAAGCTCCAGATTGCCTGCTACACCCGGGCGGCTGAGGGCATGGTCGTCAACACGACCAGCGACAAGACGCTCCTCGGCCGCAAGGACGTACTGGAGTTCCTCCTCATCAACCACCCGCTCGACTGCCCGGTCTGCGACCAGGCGGGGGAGTGCTGGCTGCAGGACTACTACATGCAGCATGGCCTCTACGATTCGAAGTTCAACGAGACGAAGAACAAGAAGCCCAAGGCCGTGCCCATCGGCCCGACCGTCATGCTCGACGCCGAGCGCTGTATTTTGTGCTCGCGGTGCGTGCGGTTCACCGATGAGGTGACGAAGACCGGCGAGTTCGGCATCTTCAACCGCGGTGACCGCTCCGAAATCGGCCTCTATCCCGGCAAGGAGCTGATAAACAACTACTCGGGCAACGTCGTCGACATCTGCCCGGTGGGGGCCCTGACCGACCGCGACTTCCGCTTCAAGTGCCGCGTGTGGTATCTCGGCGAGACGAACTCCGTCTGCCCCGGCTGCTCGCGCGGCTGCAACATCCAGATCCACTATAACCGCGAGCGGGAGTGGCGGCCGCACATCGCCGACGGAGAGCGCGTCATGCGGCTGAAGCCGCGCTACAACCCCGACGTGAACCAGTGGTGGATGTGCGACGAGGGCCGCTACGGCTACCGGTCCATCGACCAGCACCGCATTCCGCAGGTGCAGGTGCGCTGCAACGGCGCCCTGGAACCTTCGGATTGGGAGCAGGGCCTCCGGCAGGTGGCCGAGGCACTCGCCCGCCTGAAGGCCGCCAACGCCCTGCAGCAGGTCGGCGTGGTGCTCTCCAGCCATCAGACCAACGAGAACCTCTACGCCGCGAAGCGGTTGTTCCGCGAGCTCGGCATCACCCAGGTCGTCTTCCAGCGTCCCAAGAGCGGCCGCGCCGATGAGTTGCTGCTGCAGGCGGACAAGTCGCCCAATGCCCGGGGTGCAGCAGCGCTGGGGATTGCGGAGGGAGCCGAGGCGCTGCTGGAGCGGGCGATCAAGAAAGAGCTACGGGCTCTGTTCGTGTTCCATCAGGACCTGGCAGACCTCTTCGGCGCCAAGTGGCAGCAGGCGGCAGCCAACCTTGAGCTCCTCGTCTTCCAGGGCCCCAACGCGAACGCGACGGCCACCTTAGCACACGTCGTCTTGCCCAGCGCCGTCTATGCGGAGCAGGACGGGACGTTCACCAACTTCCAGGGCCGCGTCCAGCGGATTCATGTGGCCCTGCTGCCCTGGGCCGAGGCCAAGCCGGACTGGCAGGTGTTCTCCGAACTATCGGCCGTGTTGGGGTTGGGGCTCTCCTTCGCGGATGCGCCGGCGATCTTCGCCGAGTTGGCCAAGCACGAGCCGCCGTTCCGCGGACTGACCTACGCGTCGGTGAGCGACCGGGGAGCGATGCTGCAGGCATGATCGCGGAGCTGGCCATCAAGCTGGGGGTGTGCGCGCTCGTCCTGGGCGGGGTGCTGAATTTCGCCGGCATGCAGACGTGGCTTGAGCGCAAGCAGAGCGCCCTCATGCAGGACCGCATCGGGGCCAACCGCGCCTACTTCACGCTGCCCTGGCGGTGGGCCGCCCCAATCAACTGGCTCTTGCGCAAACTCGGCGGGCTGGGCATCCTCAACGCGCTGGCGGACGTCGTGAAGCTGCTGACAAAAGAAGACTTCATCCCCGCGGCGGGGGACCGCTTCCTCCATACGCTTGCCCCCTGGCTGTCCGTGTTCTTCGCGCTGGTCGCCTTCGCCGCCATTCCCATCGGGCCGCCGGTGGAGCTCTTCGGCCGCTCCATTCCCCTGCAGGTGGCGAACATCAACGCCGGACTGCTGGTGGTGCTGGCGCTGGCGTCCATCGGCACCTACGGCGTCATCCTCGCCGGCATGGTCTCCGGCAACAACCTCTCGACGCTGGGCGGCCTGCGCGCCGCGTCCCAGATGCTGGCGTATGAAATCGCGCTGGGCGTCTCGCTCGTGGGCGTCGTCATGTGGTACGGGACGCTGGACCTGCAGGTGCTCGTGGAGCGGCAGGGCGCACTCCTCTGGGGGTGGCTGCCGCACTGGGGGATCTTCGTCCAGCCGGTGGGGTGCCTCGTCTTCATGACCGCGGCCCTGGCCGAGACGAAGCGCGTGCCGTTCGACCTGCCCGAAGCCGAGCCGGAAATCATCGGGTATTTCACGGAATACAGCGGCATGAAGTTCGGCCTGTTCTTCCTGACGGATTTCGTCGAGGTCGTGCTGGTCGCCGCACTCACCACGACGCTGTTCTTCGGCGGCTGGCAGGTGCCGTACCTCTCGCCCGCTGGCTGGCAGTTTCCCTGGAGCCAAGCGGTGCTTCCGGTGTCCAACCTAGCCTACGTCGTCTGGGGGCTCGTCTCGTTCACCGCCAAAGTAGTGGCGTTCATCTGGTTCTTCATGCTGATCCGCTGGACGCTGCCCCGGTTCCGCTACGACCAGCTCATGGACCTGGGCTGGAAGACGCTGTTTCCGCTGGCCCTGGTCAACATCGCGGTCACCGGCGTCCTCATCATGCTGGCCCGGGGGAGCGCGCCATGAGCGGCACCCTCAGCGAGCGGCTGCTGCACCGCCTGCGCGACGCGCACAAGCGCCGCCCCCTGACGTGGTGGGAGCGGTCCTACCTGCCGGCCATCGCCCAGGGCCTGTGGCTGACGTCGACCCACTTCTGGCGCAACCTCTTCCTGCATGTGGCCCACCGCGTCGGCCTGTTCCGGCATCTCCCCGCGGCCGTGACGATCCAGTACCCGGATGAGCAGCGTCGGACGGAGCGGCGGCTGCGCACCCGCCACCGGCTCACCCGGCGAGACGACGGGACGCCGCGCTGTGTGGCCTGCATGATGTGCGAGACGGTCTGCCCGGCGCGCTGCATCTACATCGTGGCGGGCGAGCACCCGGACCCGAACGTCGAGAAGGTGCCGAAGAGCTTCGACATCGACCTCGGCAAATGCATCTACTGCGGCTACTGTGTTGAGGCGTGTCCGGAGGACGCCATCCGGATGGACACGCAGCGGCACGACATCGCCGCCTACACCCGGGACGGCATGTGGCTGGACATCAAAGAGCTGCTCAGGCCGGGCTCCCGCCAGCCGGCCGAGCCGCCGCAGAAATTCGTCCAGCTTGAGCTGAGCGAGTTCCGGGCCCTGCCGCCGACGCCCGAACCCCAGCAGCCGGCGGACGCGCCACCGGCCTAGAGCCCATTCCAACACCTCCCGCGGGTCGCGCTGGGCCTAGCTGCAAGCCGCGCCAGGAGCGAGGAGTGTAGCGTACTCCCTGGAGTACGCAAGCGACGAGCGACGCCGCGCGGCGACGCAGATCGGCCCAGCCCAGGGGCAGACACATGGTTGCGGCGGCAGGTCCTCGCGGCCGGCGTTGCGCCTCCTCGGCGTAGTGCTGCGACTACGCCGTCGTCGTTGCGCCTTGGCCGCGAGGCCTGGCGCGCGCAACGCGGCCCACGCGAGGTTTTGGAATGGGCTCTAACCCGCATCGCGTTGCGCCGTGTTCCGTGGGCTGGTAGGATACGGGAAGCGACGCATCCGCATTCCGCACGCGTCCTCGCGCTCAAGGAGGTCTGCATGAAACAGCCACTCCTCGTCTTCGCTGCCTGGCTCTGTATGAGCGTCCCGGCTTCAGCCGCGCTCCATACCGAAACGGTGGAGTACCGGCATGGCGACGCGGTCCTGGAAGGCTACCTGGCCTACGACGACGCCCAGCAGGGCAAACGACCCGGGGTCTTGGTGGTCCATGAGTGGATGGGGCTCGGCCCGTATGCCAAGCGGCGCGCCGACCAGCTGGCCCGGCTGGGCTACATCGCCTTCGCGGCGGACATGTACGGCAAGGGCGTGCGTCCGAAAGACCACGCCGAGGCAGGACAGCTCTCCGGTCTCTACCGCAAGGACCGCCATCTGATGCGCGCGCGCATTCAGGCCGCCCTCGATGCGCTGAAAGCGAATCCGCTCACCGACGCCACCCGGACCGCTGCGATCGGCTACTGTTTCGGCGGCACGGCTGTGCTGGAGCTCGCCCGCAGCGGCGCTGACGTGCTGGGCGTGGTGAGCCTCCACGGCGTCCTCGACACGCCGAACCCGGAAGACGCCCGCAACATCACCTGCAAAGTGCTCGTCCTGCAGGGCGCCGACGACCCCTTCGTCACGATGGACCAGGTGGACGCCTTCGAGGATGAGATGCAGGCGGCCGATGTCGACTACCACCTCGTCCTCTATCCGGGGGCGGTGCACAGCTTCACCGTGCCCGAGGCCGGCAACGACCCGTCGACCGGTGTGGCCTACAATGAAGAAGCCGACCGGCAATCCTGGGAGGCTCTGCAGGCGTTCCTGTCCGACCTCTTTCACGAGCCTGAGGTGAGGGACATCGGCTGACCGTGCGTTCGCAGGCCCTGCCGCGGCGCGCACGACTGCGCGGCGACCGTCCCGCGGCGGACGGGCCGCTCCGCTGGGGACCACTCGCCCTCCTCCTGTTGGGCGCGGCGATCTACGCCAACAGCTTCCGCGGCACCTTCCTCCTCGATGATTTCTCCTCCATCCACGAAAGCCTGAACGCCCGCACCTGGTGGCCGCTCTGGGCGGCGATTCCCATCCGCAAAGAAATCGCGCTCGCCGGCCGGCCCATCCCCAGCCTCTCCATCGCCATCAACTACGCGCTGGGCGGCCTGGACCCGCTCGGCTACCACCTCGTGAACGTCGGCCTCCACCTCCTCAACGCGCTGCTGCTCTTCGGCATCATCCGGCGCACGCTGAAGCGCTCCCGCCCTGCCGCCGAGGCGGACTGGCTGGCGCTCGCCGCCTCGTCGCTGTGGATGGTCCACCCGCTGGCGACGGACAGCGTGAACTATGTCATCCAGCGCACCGAGCTGTTCATGGCCGCCTTCCTGCTCGGGACGCTCTACTGCGTCATCCGGGGGGCGGAGGCTGTCCCGCCGCGCCGCGGCCGCTGGTATGCGGCCGCCGTCGTCTCCTGCGCCTTGGGGATGGCGAGCAAGGAAGTCATGGTCGTCGCCCCGCTCCTCGTGCTGTTGTATGACCGCATCTTTCTTTCGGCCTCCTGGAAGGAGGTCTTCGCCCGGCGCGAACGGCTGCACGCGGGACTGGCCGCCACCTGGGGCCTGCTCGCCATGCTGCTGTCGGGCCACTGGCGTCCCACGACGGCCGGCTTCGGCCTGACCACCGTGCGCCCCTGGCCCTACCTGCTGACGCAGACCGGCGTCTTGCTTCTCTACCTTCGTCTGGCGGCCTGGCCGCATCCTTTGGTGTCGGACTATATGGATTGGCCGATGGCGACCTCGCTCGCGCAGGTCTGGCCGGCCGCCCTCGGCGTCGCCGCGTTGCTGGGGCTGACCCTCTGGGCGCTGCGGCACCGGCCCGCCGCCGGATTTCTGGGCGCGTGGAGTGTCCTGCTGCTGGCTCCGACCTCCAGCGTCATGCCCATCGCCAGCGAATTCATTGCCGAGCGCCGGATGTATCTGCCGCTGGCCGCCCTCGTGGTTCTGGTTGTCGTCGGGGTCTGGCGGCTCCTGCGGCGCCTGGCCCCGCACGCCTCGCGGCGGCAGTGGGCCATCGGGCTGGCCGTCGCAGCACTCGGGATGCTGTCGGCCGCGACGATCTACCGCAACGCGGACTACGCGACCGAGGAGCGGATCCTGCGCGATATCATCGCCAAGCGGCCGGCCAACGTGACGGCCCACTATAACCTGGGCATTGCGCTCGCCGGGCAGGGAGATGCGGCGGGAGCCGTCGCGGAGTTCGAAGAAACCATTCGCCTGGACCCCGGCTACGCCAAGGGGCACAACAACCTTGGCGTCATGCTGATGCGCCGGGGCCGCTACGCCGACGCGGCGGCCCACTACCGGGAGGCGAGCCGGCTGCACCCGGAGCTCTGGGAACCGCACAGCAATATGGGAGAGCTGCTCTTCCGACAGGGGAGGGTGGACGAGGGCGTGGAAGAGTTCCGCGAGGCGGTGCGCCTCGACCCGTCGGCCGCGAAGCCGAGGGAATTTTTGAAAGCCGCCCTGCAGATGCAGCAGAGCCGGCAGGGCGCGCCGGCGGCTTACTGAAGGGCTGAGGCCAGCTGGCGCAGGAAGGGCGCTTGGAAGATGCCGGCGGCGAGGATGCCGAGGACGAGGAACGCCAGCACCACGTTGGCCAGCCGGCTGACCGGAATCGGGGTGGCGGCGGCCGGGGCGTCCAGATACATGCGCTTGACGACCATGAGGTAGTAGTACAGCGAGACCGCGACGTTCGCCGCCCCAAGCAGGACCAGCCACAGCCGGCCGCGGTCCATGGCTGCTAGCAGCACGAACAATTTGCCGACGAATCCCGCCAGCGGCGGCACCCCAGCCAGTGACAGCAGGCCGATGAAGAGGGTGGCCGCCAGCACTCCGGAGCGTTTCGACAGCCCCCGATAGTCCTCCAGCGTCTCGCCCCCCGCGGTTTCGGACACCGTGGAGACGACGAAGAAGACCGTGAGATTGCTGAAGAGGTACGCCAGCAGGTAATAGCCCACCGCCATCACCCCCGCCACGGTCGCGCACGAGATCCCCATCAGCAAGTAGCCGGCGTGGCTGATGGAGGAGTAGCCGAGCAGCCGCTTCATGTTCGTCTGCGGGATCGCCCCCAGGTTACCGTAGAGGATCGTCGCCGCCGACAGCACGGCCAGCACCTCGCTCCACAGCACGGCCAGCGGCTGGAACGCCCCGGTGAGCACCCGCAGGAGGGCGACGATCCCGGCCATTTTCGAGCCCACCGACAGGAACGCGACCACCGGCGTCGGGGCGCCTTCATAGACGTCCGGCACCCAGAGGTGGAACGGCACCGCCGCCACTTTGAAGCCCAGCCCGGCCAGCACCAGCAGCATCCCGGCCTGGGCCGCCAAGGGGGCCGGCCCTTGGCTGAGGGCGGCACGGATCGCGGAGAAATGGGTCGTGCCGGCGAAGCCGTAGAGCAGGGCGATGCCGTAGACGAGGAACCCGGACGACACCGAGCCGAGGATGAGGTACTTCATGCCCGCTTCGACGGACCGCGGGTCGCTCTTCAGGTACGCGGCCATGATGTAGAGCGAGAACGTCAGCAGCTCGAGCCCGAGAAACAGCATGAGGAAATCGTTGACCGACGAGAGCACCAGGGTTCCCAGCAGGGCGGTGAACAGCAGCAGGTAGAACGCCCCGGGGTTGGCGGGCCGATGGCGGTTCCATCCCCGCGTCATGAGGATAACGATGGCCGCCGTCAGCAGGAACAGCCCCTTGAAGTAGAGGCTGAACCGGTCGGTCACCCACAGCTCCTGGAACGGCCCCACAATCCCAGCCGCCTCCTGCCACCACCACAGCCCGCCGCAGCAGAGGATGCCGGTCAGCGCGAGCGCCCACAGAGAGGTTTTGTCTTCCGCGGGGAGCACCAAGTCCGCGATGAGCAGCAGGAGAATCCAGCCGCAGACGCCCAGCTCCACGGCGAGGACGGCCCAGTTCATCCCACGCCCTCCTGCCGGTTGGCCGAAGGCCGGTCGCTGCACCACAGCGACCGTTTCGCCTTCGGAAGAGCGGCGGTGTGATGGCGAAACCCGGCAGGGCGTGGGATCATCGGTGCACCTCAACGCTGATCGGCACCTGGATGGAGACGGGCGCGGCATGGCCGGTGAGCGGCTGGAGCAGCAGCCGGCTGCCGGAGTCGATGAGGCGCACGAATGGCTGCGGCCAGCAGCCGACATACAGCAGGGCGACGATGAGCACGACGTACGGCAGGCGGGCGAACGGGGTGACGGCGTCCGTCACCTTGGCATACACCGGCTTGGACGGCCCGAAGAACGTCCCACGGATGAGGCGGAGCATGTAGACCGCCGTCACCACGACGCCGAAGACGCCGCAGACGATCTGGACCGGGTAGCGGTCCCAGCCGCCCAGGAACACGAGCAGCTCCGCCACGAAGTTCGCGAACCCGGGCAGGCCGCTCGAGGCCATCGCGGCGATGACCCCGCAGCCGGCGATGAACGGCACCTGGTGAGCCAGGCCGCCGAGGTCCGGCAGGTAGCGGGTGTGGGTCTGGTCATAGATGTGGCCGACGAGCGCGAAGGCGAGCGCCGTCATGAGGCCGTGCGCAAACATGAGCAGGACCGCCCCGTCCATCGCCACCGGCGTCAGGCACGCGATGCCCAGCAGCACATAGCCCATGTGGCTCGACGAGGAGTAGCCGATGATGAGCTTGAGGTCCTTCTGCGCCATCGCCACGAAGCCGCCGTAGAGGATGTTCATGACGCAGAGGCCCGCCAGCCACGGCATCCACACCTGGGCGCCCCCCGGCAGCAGCCCGATGGCCAGCCGCAGGATCGCGTAGGAGCCGAGCTTCATCAGGACGCCCGCATGCAGCATGCTCACCGCCGACGGAGCGGCCGCATGGCCGATGGGCGACCAGCTGTGGAGCGGCCACATGGGCGCGATGACGCCGAAGCCGATCGCCAGCAGGGGGAAGATCCATTGCTGCAGCGGCAGCGGCAGCGGGTTCATGGCCAGGTGCTGCTGCAGCGCGACGAGGTCGAAGGTCTTCGCGCCCGAGCTGACGTAGAGCCACAGCAGGCCGGTCAGTGCCACCACCGCGCCCAGCGTGAGATAGATGGTCAGCTTCATCGTCGCGTACTCTTTGGAGAAGCGCACCACCCCCTGCTCCTTGACGTCGCTGCCCCAGATGCCGATGAGCGGATACATCGGGATGACGGCCATCTCGTAGAAAAAGTAGAAGAAGAACAAATCGAGCGACAGGAACACGCCGAAGACGCCGGTGATGAGCAGCAGGTAGAAGATGTAGTACTCCTTCGCGCGCTCCTTGATGGCGTAGGAGATGATGACCCCGGTGAAGGCGCAGAGCGCGTGCAGGAGGACGAGCACCGCGTTGATTCCATCCATGCCCAGGTGGAAGCCGATGCCGAGCGAGGCGATCCAGGGCACGAACACCTCGTGCTGGTAGCCGCCCGCCGTCCGGTCATACGTCACCAGGGCGGTCAGCGCCCCGGCTAGCGACAGGCTGGTTGCGGCCACCGCGATGCGACGAACCAGGGCGGTCTGCGATTGCGGTACTGCGCACAGCGCCAGCGCAGCCAGCGCCGGAGCCAGCAGAATAACCAGCAGCAGCGGCAGGGCCATCACGGCTTCACCGTGACCGAGAGCAGCCACACGACCCCCAGCAGGAAGCCGACGACGTAGGCCTGCACTTTGCCGGTCTGCAGCCGGCGCACGGCCGACGCGGCCAGTTGGGTTAGCCGGGCCGTCCCATTGACGAGGAAGCCGATGATGATGACCCGCTCGACCCAAGCGCACGTCCCGGCGATCCACTTCTGCTGCACCGTCGCCACGCACCAGTCATAGAATCCGTCGATGCCGTAGCGCCGCTGCAGAAAGCTGTAGGGCAGCGCCAGCGCATGGACCACCTGCTGAGGAGAGACGAGGCGCTTGCGATACATGAGCCACGCCAGACCCAGTCCGGCCCCGACGACCGCCAACGAGATACCGACGACGCCCCAGTGCATCGTCTCCGCGTCGTGCTGGCCGAGGAAGCGCGGAATGCCGAGGTAGCCGCCGGCGACTGACAGGGTGGCGAGCAGTCCAAGCGGGATGAGCATGACCGGCGGGGATTCGTGGGGACCACCGCGATCACTGTGGGATGTGGTCCCGCCAGTGGCGGGATGGCCGTGAGCCTTGCCCGTGAACGCCACGAACCACGCCCGGGCGATGTAGAAGGCCGTCATGCCGGCGGTGATCGTGCCCAGCCAGTAGAGGGGCATCGAGCGTTCATGCGCCAACACGAGGATCGCATCCTTGCTGAAGAATCCGCTCAGGCCGGGGAACCCGCACAGCGCCAGCCCGCCGACGAGGAACGCCAGCGACGTCCAGCGCATCGAGTGCCACAGGCCGCCCAGCTTGCGGATGTCCTGCTCGTGCGTGCCGTGGATGACGCTGCCCGCGGCGAGGAACAGCAGCGCTTTGAAGAACGCGTGGGTCGTCAGGTGATACATCCCGGCGATCGCCCCACCCAGCCCGAGCGCCATCACCATGTAGCCGAGCTGGCTCAAGGTGGAGTAGGCGAGGATACGCTTCAGGTCCGTTTCCACGAGGGCGAGGCAGGCGGCGAGGAACGCGGTCGCTCCGCCCACCCACATGATGGTCGTCAGCACGGACGGCAGCCCTTCGAAGAGCCAGAAGGCGCGGGCCAGCAGATAGACGCCGGCCGCGACCATTGTCGCGGCGTGGATGAGGGCGGAGACCGGCGTGGGGCCTTCCATCGCGTCCGGCAGCCACACATGGAGCGGAAACTGCGCCGATTTGCCGATGGGCCCGCAGAAGAGCAACAGCCCCACCAGCGGCAGGGTCATCAATGGGACCGCCCCGGTGGCGGCCAACGCCGGCAGCCGCTCCTGCAGCGCGTGGAAGTGGAACGTGCGCTCGGCGATGGTCGGGCCGGAGAGCATCCAGAGCCCCAGGATGCCGAGGAAGAAGCCGAAGTCCGCGACCCGGTTGACCATGAACGCCTTCTTGCCGGCGTCGGCCGCGGCAGACTTGGCATACCAGTGGCCGATGAGCATGTAGGAGGAGAACCCGACCAGCTCCCAGCCCATGAAGAGCTGAATCCAGTTGTTCGACAGGACGATGGTGAGCATCGAGAAGGCGAAGAGCGACAGCATGCCGAAGTAGCGGCTGTAGGCGTGCTCCTCGGCCATGTAGCCGAGCGAGTAGATGAAGATGGCGCTGCCCACGCCGGTGACCACGAGCGCCATGAGCAGCGAGAGCGGATCCAGCAGGAGGCCGAACGGCACCGACAGCCCGGGGATGGCCAGCCAGTCGATGGACCATTCCACCGGCAGCTGGACCTGATGTGTGAGCGCGCCGAAGAACCAGCTGCCAGCGCAGCCGAATGAGAGCAGGAGGCTGCCGATGGCGAGTGCTGCGGAGAGCCGCTTGCGCCGCACCCCGATGAGCAGAATGAGCAGGGCCGCGGCCAGGGGAGCGAAGAGGATTGTCCACGCCGACAGTGGCGGGGGCTGGCCTACCATTTCAGAAAACGGATCTCATCGGCGTTGAGGGTTTTGAGCTGGCGCGAGAGCAGGATGGCGATGGCCAGCCCGACGGTGACCTCGGCCGCGGCAACGGTGATGACGAAGAACGCGACGAGCTGCCCACCGACGTCGCCCCACGAGCGCGCAAACGCCACGAAGGCGAGGTTGGCGGCGTTAAACATGATCTCGATGCACAGGAGAATCATCAGCACGTTGCGGCGCGTCATGATGCCGATGAGGCCGAGGGCGAAGAGGGCCGCACTGGCGACGAGATAGTGGGTGGTGGAGATCATCCCATCACCTGCCGGCAGCAAGCATCGACGAACTGTCCGGCCATCAGGCCGCCTGACACAGCAACACCCATGGCGGCCTGACCGGCAGGTGATGGGATCCCACCACCTGGCGTTCGGCCTGCAGGGCCGATGAGGATTGTAGCGACAGGTGGTGGGATCATTCGCCTGGGCTGCGCTTGGCCAGGGTCACGGCGCCGATGATGGCGCCGAGGATGAGGAACGACGTCAGCTCAAACGGCAGCAGGTAGGTCGTAAACAACGCCCGTCCGATATCCTCGACCGTCCCGCCGGCCGCCGTCGCGTCCGTGAGGGTTATTCGGACGCCCGGGGCGGTGACGACCCGGAAGAGGAATGCGAACAGGACGGCCGCGGTCAGGGTGCCGACGGTCCGCAGGGTGAAGATGCGCATGCGGGCGAGCGCTTCCGGCTCCAGGTTGAGCAGCATGATGACGAAAAGGAACAGGACGAGGACCGCGCCGGCGTATAGGAGCACCTGCAGGGCGGCGAGGAAGTAGGCGCCCAGCATGACGAAGAGGCCGGCGAGGCAGAACATCATGACGAGCAGGGAGAGGACGCTGTAGATGGGGCGGCGGTTGAGGACGACGGAGCCGGCCGCCGCAAGCATGAGGGCGGTGAAGGTATAAAAAAAGACCGCTTCAGTCATGGGTGATTGGATCCGGAAGCCGGGAAGTTTGTGATTCTTTTCACAAACTTAACGGTATTATAGGCACGCCGCGCGCTTCTGTCCACTAGTAGCAGGGGCCGGCAGCCTTCGGTCGCCGGCACTTCCGTCGGCCGGCAGGGTGCCCGGCCTTGGTCGCCCCACGCATTTCCAAAGCCCAGCCGGGTGTGCTATCCTACTGGCCTCCTCGGAGACCCCATGAGCGACGCCCGTCTCATCATTGCCGACAGCGAGAAGAACGCCAACCTCTACTACGCCACCCGGTTCCTGGCGCCGGATGCCTTCATCTTCGCCGAGGTCGGCGGCCGCAAGATCCTCGTCATGAGCGACCTCGAGCTGGACCGGGCCAAAGCGCAGGCCACGGTGGATGAGGTGCGCTCCTACGCGGCCCTCGCCCGCGAGGCGAAACAGCGCGGGGTGGTCGAACCGACCATGGTGGATGTGGTGGACGAGCTCCTGCGCAATCTCCGGGTGACCCGGATTGAGGTGCCGATCGATTTCGGGGTGGCTTACGCCGATAACCTGCGCAAGCGCGGCTACGCGGTGCACCCCAAGCCGGATCCCTTCTACCCGGAGCGGATGGTCAAGTCCGAAGAGGAAATCGCCCACCTCACCCAGGCGCTCCGGGTCACCGAAGACGCGCTGGCGATGGTGGTCGAGCTCATCCGCAACTCGGACATCGCTCCCGACGGCACGCTGACGCTCGCCGGCAAGCCGCTCACCGCCGAGCTGCTGCGCAAGAGCATGCATCTGGCTATGATGGAAGGCGAGTGTCTCGCCCAGCACACCATCATCGCCTGCGGCGTCCAGGCCGTGGACCCGCACAACGAGGGCTCCGGAGTGCTGCGCGCGCATGAGTCCATCGTCATGGACGTCTTCCCTCAGCACGCCACCACCCGCTACTTTGCCGATATCACTCGGACCGTGGTGAGAGGGAAGGCTTCGGATAAGGTGAAGCGGATGTTCGAGGCGGTCAAGGCCGGGCAGGAGCTTGCCTACGGCATGATCAAGGACGGCACAGACGGGGCCGCCGTCCACAAGGCCATCATGGATTCGTTCGAACGGCAGGGCTTCAAGACCGGGATGCAGGATGGCCGCATGCAGGGCTTCTTCCACGGCACCGGCCACGGGGTCGGGGTGGAAATCCATGAGCCGCCCCGGGTCAGCACCAAGTCCGACATCCTCAAGACCGGCATGGTCGTGACCGTCGAGCCGGGGCTGTATTACCTCGATGCCGGAGGCATGCGCATCGAAGACATGGTCGTCGTCCGGCCTGACGGTTGCGAAGTGCTGACGAAAGCACCCAAGATCCTAGAAGTGTAGGGAAATTCCAGGGACAGGATAGGGAATACGCAGTAAAATAGACCAGGTTTCCCACCCAATGCCAAGCACGCTCACATCCGCCACGATTACACCTGAGCCCGTCGTCCGGCTGGAGAACTACTTCCAGGAGCCGTATAACCTGGCCATTGCCACGGCCCGGACGTGCTACTCTTCCAAGGTCATCACCTCGGGCGACGTGGGCAAGGATGACAAGTCCCGCGAGCAGCGCGACCGCATCGCCGAGAGCATCTACAAGGCTGGCCACCACACCACCATCCAGCATCCCACCTTCCAGTTCGTGCTCGAGAAAGTCTCCCGGCAGTTCCTCTGGTCGTTCCTCCACGCCCACGCCTTCTACAACTCCGAGCAAGTCAGCCAGCGCTACGTCGAGGTCAAGCCTGAGAACTTCACCGTCCCCCCCATGGATGAGGCGGCCCGGACCGTCTATCTGGACGCCGTGCACGAGCAGATGGACGCCTACCACCGGCTCATCGACCTGGTGGAGCCGACGGTGCTGCGCGAATACCGGCGCATCTTCCCCTCGCGCAACGTGGAGGAGAAGCGCTGGGCCGGCTCGGTCAAGAAGCGCTGCCAGGAAGTTGCCCGCTACGTCCTGCCGGTGGCCACCCACGCCCATCTCTACCACACGATCAGCGGCCTGACCCTGCACCGCTACTGGCGGCTGTGTCAGCAGTTCGACGTGCCGCTCGAGCAGCGGCTGGTCGTCCAACGGATGGTGGACGAGGTGAAGAAGATCGACCCGCAGTTCATGGCGATGGCTGGGGACCCGATTCCATTCGAGCAGACGATGGAGTATCAGGCCTTCCAGCAGTTCCACGGGTCGGTCCGTAACGGAGCCACCGCGTGCTTCATCGAAGAGTTCGACCAGGAGCTGGGTCGTAACACCTCCGTGCTGACGGACTACAAGATTAATGCTGAAGCCTCGATGGCGCAGGGCGTGCGCTCCGTGCTTGGGCTCACGAAAGACCAGCTCTCGGATGCCGCCGCGATTGCGCTGGTGCTTGATCCGGCCTCCAACCACTACCTGGCTGACTCGCTCACCCTCACGACGCTGAGCAAGCTCTCGCGCGCCATGGTCCACCCGCACTTTACCTTCAAGAAGAAGCTCTCCCACACCGCCGACTCGCAGGACCAGCGCCACCGCATGGTGCCGGCCTCGCGCCCGATCCTCCTATGCCAGTTCATCAGCGGCCGGCCCGACTACATCGTTCCGCCGCTCATCGTCGCGACCCCGGAAGCCGAAGCCGAATACCGGCAGATCATGGCGAAAGTGTGGGTCGCCATCGAGCGGCTGTTGAACCTCGGTGTCCCGCACGAATACGCGCTCTACCTCTTGCCCAACGCGTTTCCCATCCGCTTCGAGGAGTCCGGCGATTTGCTGCACTTCCACCACAAGTGGGTTCAGCGGCTGTGCTACACCGCCCAGGAAGAGATTTGGAACAGCTGCCGCGACGAGGTGCTGCAAGTCTCAGAGCGGTTTCCGGAAATCGGCAAATACGTTCAGGCCCCCTGCTGGGTGCGCGCCAAATCGCGGGTGAGCCCCTACTGCCCGGAAGGGGACCGGTTCTGCGGGGTGGCGGTCTGGCGGCTGAACCCGGCGCAATACCAGCGGCTGATTTGATGAGCGACGCGACGAAGACAACGCTCCAGCGTCCGGCAGCGGCCGAAGCCGCGGCGGCGAGACAGATCGTGGGGTTTTCCTTTTACCGAGTTGACCCGGAGTGGCGCCGGCTGCCGGCGGCCACGAAGCGCCAGCACGGGGAAGCGCTGTGCCGTGCGGTGGACGGCTCTGCCAAGAAGCTCATGGTGCTGACCTACTCGCTGGTCGGGCTCAAGGCCGACGTTGATTTTCTCATCTGGCGGGTGGGCCAGCGGGTGGAGGATCTGCAGGAGATGTCCGGAGCCGTCCGGCGCACGCCGATGGGCGGGTATCTCACGATGCCGTACTCCTACCTGTCCATGACGAAGCGCTCCAGCTACGTGGACAAGCTGGACCCTGACCATCCGGACAAGCGCCGGTTCATCACCCCGTTCCGCTCCAAGTACCTCTTCGTCTATCCCTTCGTGAAGACGAACGAGTGGTACCAGCTACCCTTCGAGCAGCGGCAGGCGATGATGGACGAGCACATTCTGCTCGGCAACAAGTACCCCTCGGTGCGCATCCACACGACCTACTCCTTCGGGCTGGACGATGCGGAGTTCGTCCTCGCCTTCGAGAGCGACAAGCCGCAGGACTTCCTCGACCTGGTCATGGAGATGCGCGAGAGCAAGGGCCGGCCCTACACGTTGCGGGACACGCCCATCTTCACCTGTGTGGCGAAGCCGATGGCCGACATCCTGAAAGATATCGGGCTGGAGCCATGAGCACCGCCGAGACCTCCGCAGCACTGGTGGCGGACACCGTTCAGTTCGTCAGCGATGGCCAGTCCATCCGGGCCTACCTGGCCCGCCCCCCGACAGCAGCCCGGCCGCTGCCGGCGGTCCTCATCATCCACGAATGGTGGGGGCTGACCGACCACATGAAGGACCTGGCCCGCCGCTTCGCGAAGGAAGGCTACGCCGCCCTCGTGCCGGACCTCTACGCCCGCCAGGGCAGTGCGGTGACGACCGATGCCAACGAGGCCGCCAAACTCATGAGCCAGCTCTCTTCCCAGCACGCCCTGCGAGACCTCAACGCCGCCACCGCCTACCTCACGCGGCAAGCGTGGATTGAGCCGAGCCGCATCGGGGTGGTGGGATTCTGCATGGGCGGGACGCTGGCGCTCACCACGGCCACCCATAACTCCGATGTGAAGGCCGCGGTGATTTTTTACGGCAAGGTGCCGCCCATCGAGACGCTCGATTCGCTGCTGTGCCCCATCCTGTTCCACCACGGGGCGCAGGACGGCTGGGTGACCGGCAAGGAAGTGGACACCCTGCGTCAGGGGCTCACGCAATACGGCAAGCGCGGGGAGGTCGTCAGCTACCCGGCCGCGGGCCACGCGTTCTTCAATGACGCGCGGCCGGACGCCTACCATCCGGCGTCGGCCGCCCAGGCGTGGCAGCGCACCCTGCGGTTTTTCACGGAACATCTGCGCTGATGGACCTCAACGCCAAGAAGATTGCCCTGCGCAAAATCCCGCACGGGGTCTATATCCTCGGGGCGAAGCTGGGCGAGCAGTTGAACGCGTTCACCGCGACCTGGCTGACCCAGGTCTCGTTCACCCCGCCGCTTCTTGCCGTCGGCATCCGGCGGGATTCGCACTCGTTCCTGATGGTGGAGAAGGAGCGGGTGTTCTCGGTCAACTTCCTCGGCAAGCAGCAGAAAGCGGTGGCGGAGCATTTCGTCAAGCCGGCCACCGTCATCGGCGAGAAGCTCAAGGATATCCGCTACCGCCTCGGCAAAACCGGCACCCCCATCCTGGAAGACGCCATCGCCTACGTCGAGTGCGAGGTGCGTGAGATTGCGAACGCGCACGGCGACCACGCGATCGTCATCGGCGAAGTCGTCGAGGCCGGGGTCCCGAAGGACGAGCCGGCCCTGACGCTGCTGGATACCGGATGGCATTACGGCGGCTGACGGCTGGGTGGCTGCTGGCGATGACCGTCGCCGTCGCCCCTGCCGCGGCCGAGCCGAAACTCAAGCGCGACCCGAGCTTCGGGCACGGGGTCGGGCAGGTGATTGCCGGCGTCCTGTTCGAGCTGCCGAAGACGGTGCTGTCCGCGACGATGGACGGCCCGCTGGTCGTCGGCACGATGGTGGGGCTGCTGGCCGGCACGGCGCGCGCCCTGCAGAAGACCGTCGGCGGTGTTGTGGAGATGTCCAGCGCGTTCGACCCCTGGGGCGCGAAAAAGCCGTGATCCCACCACCTGTGCTCGGGTCCGCCATCGGCGGACCCGTCTCGTGGTCGATACGGCGTCAGGCTCGCCGATGGCGAGCCACACAGGTGGTGGGAGTGATCCTGCCGGTTTTCCTGGCCTTCCTGGTCATTGGAGCACCGGCAGCCTCCGCGAACCCGCTCAGCGGTCTGGTGAAAATCGTCGCCGGCGTGCTGCAGCCGGTGGCGGGCATCTTAGCCGGCACCTTCGGCGGCCCGCCGCTCGTGGGAACACTGGTGGGGGCTGTCAACGGCACCTTCCAGGGTCTTGGGTTGGTGGCCAGCGGTGTCACGGAGCTGGCCTTCGACGGCGTCTCCCTGGCCAGGATGGTGGCGCCCTACGCTCTGCCGTTTCTGTTCTAAATGCGCCCGCGATTGAGCGTTCATACGGGGGCGCATTTACCCTGAGCGAAGTCGAAGGGTAACCTCTCACCCGTCGCATCGCCATGTCGTGCTATTTCCGCTACCTCAATGATGTGCTCGCCGAAGCCGGTGTCACCGTGACTCCGGCGAACAAGCGCCAGCTGGACCAGGCGGTCCACCGGGCCGTCGGCGTCCCCTATAAACACTGCATGCCGGACTGTTGGTCGAAGGTCAAGGTTGTCCTGCAGCAGCCGGCAAAACGCGCCGCCCTGGTGGCGGCGCTGAAGCGCGCGCGATGACGACCGTCGCAGCCGGCAGCCGGCTCAAGACCTACGCGAGCTTCATCAAGCTCGAGCACACGCTCTTCTCGCTGCCGCTGATCTTCGCCGGGGCCCTGCTGCATGCGCGCACGTGGCCGTCACTGCGGCTGGCCGCGTTGATCCTGCTGGCGGCCGTCGGGGCCCGGGTGGTGGCGATGGGGTTGAACCGGATTGTTGATGCGGAGCTGGATGCGCGCAACCCTCGCACCCAGCGGCGGGAATTGCCGCGCGGGGCGATGCAGCGCGGAGAAGCGTGGGGCATCGTCGGGTTGGCCGCGCTGCTCTATGCGGCCAGTGCCGCGGCCATCGCCCCGATTTGCTTGCGGCTCGCGCCCATTCCGGTCGGCTTGTTCTTCATCTATCCGTATCTCAAGCGCGTGACGTTTCTCGCCCATCTGGGCCTGGGTCTGGCGTGGTCCATGGGGCCGCTGGCTGGCTGGGTGGCGGCATCGCGCACCATGAGCGGCATCGCCGAAGCAGGCTGGCTGTGGCTGTTCTCGGTGCTGTGGGTGACGGGCTTCGACATCATCTATGCGACGATGGACGAGGCCTTCGACCGCGAAGCCGGCGTGCACGCGCTGCCGGCGGCCATCGGCAAGCGGCCGGCGCTGCGCGTGGCGGCCCTGCTGCATCTAGTAGCGTTCGCCTCGCTCATCCTGCTGTGGCGCGCGCAACTGCACGGGGCAGCTTCGCTCGGCTGGCTGGCCGCCGTCGGTGCGCTCTTCGTGTGGCAGCATGCGGTCGCCGAACGCCGGCCGGAGCTGGCGTTCTTTCAGTTGAACGGTGTCCTGGGATTTCTCGTGTTCGGCGTCGTATTCGCCGGCATCTAACAGGAGGACCTGATGCGGATCGTGGTGGGAATGACCGGGGCCTCCGGGGCCGTCTTCGGCGTGGACTTCCTGCGCCGCTGCGAGGCGGAGAAGTACCTCATTCTGACGAAATGGGGCCGCTACGTGCTGAAGGAAGAGACCGGTCTCACGGAGCACCACCTGGCCGAGCACGTGAAGAAGGCGTTCTCCGACGACGACCTGGCGGCTCCATTCGCCTCCGGCTCCACCCCGTTTGATGCGCTCGTCATCCTGCCGTGCTCCGCGTCGACCATGGCGAAGATCGCCTGCGGCATCGCCGACACCCTGCTGACGCGCACCGCGATGGTCGCGTTGAAGGAGCGCCGCCGGCTCATCATCGGCCTGCGGGAAACGCCGTTGTCGTCCATCATGCTGGAGCAGGCGCACAAGCTCTCGCTCGCCGGGGCGATCGTCATGCCCGTCATGCCGCCGTTCTACCACAAGCCGCAGACGCTCGAAGAGATGGTGGAGCAGTTCAACAACAAGGTCATGAGCTTGCTGGGGTTCGACACGGCGGTGGCTTGGAAGCCCGAGCAGTTAGAGTAGATAGACGGCTAGCGTATAGCGTTTAGCGGATAGCGTATAGAACAGCGAACGACCGTGAAGACTAACAGCTTCAAGGACTTGATCGTATGGCAAAAAGGGTACCAGCTGGTGAAAGACGTCTACCAGCTGACCTCCGGATTTCCTTCCAGCGAAACCTATGGTTTAGCGCTTCAGATGCGGAAGGCGGCAGTTGCGATTCCTTCCAATATCGCTGAGGGCTACGGTCGGCAGTTTCAGAAAGAGTACAAGCAGTTCCTCGCCATTGCTTACGGTTCTCTGTGTGAGCTAGAAACGCAGTACCTTCTCTCCATCGATCTCGGCTATGCGAAGAAGACGAGTGCGATTGAGGGTGCATTCAAGGAAGTTGGCGGAATGCTGTATCGGATGTTGCACCCGGTCTCTTCTATACGCTAAACGCTATCCGCTATACGCTATCTGATGGCTGACCTACAAACATTCCTCTCATTATTGGAGCGCGAGAAGCAGCTCGCCCGCGTCCGGATCGAGGTGGACCCGGAGCTGGAGATCACCGAAATCGCCACCCGGGTGGTCAAAGAGCAAGGGCCAGCACTGCTCTTTGAGCGCGTGAAGGGCTCCGAGTTTCCGCTGGCCATCAACCTCCTCGGCTCCGAGCGCCGCATCGAGCTGGCCCTCGGCCGCCATCCCCGCCAGGTGGGCGAATCGCTGAAGCGGCTGATCGAGGCCGCCAGTCCGCCGCGGCCCAAGCGGCTGGCCGGGGAGTGGCGCACCATCGGACGCCTTCTGCGCGCCCAGCCGCACAAGGTTTCGCGCGGGGCGTGCCAGGATGTCGAGGAGCCGCCGAACCTCTCTCGCTGGCCCATCCTGAAGTGCTGGCCCAAGGACGCGGGCCGGTTCCTCACCTGCGGCATGGTGCTGACCCACGACCCGGAGACCGACGCGCGCAACCTCGGCATCTACCGGATGCAGGTGGTCTCGCCGGAGCAGGTGCTCATGCACTGGCAGATCCAGAAAGGCGGCGGCTTCCACTACTGGAAGGCCGAACGGCAGGGCAAGGCGCTGGCGGTGGCGGTCGTCATCGGCGGCGACCCCATCCTCTATCTCGCGTCGGTGGCTCCGCTGCCGGAAGGGGTCGATGAGCTGGCCTTCGCCGGGTTCCTGCGGGGCAAGCCCGTGCCGCTGGTCTATGGCAAGACCAAAGCGACGGTAGTCCCGGCGGATGCCGAGATGGTGCTGGAGGGGATCGTCGCTCCGGATGAGCGCATGCCCGAAGGCCCATTCGGCGACCACTTCGGCCACTACTCGCACCCGGCCCCGTTTCCCGTGCTGTGGGTGCAGACGACCACCCGCCGCCGGCATCCCATTTACCAGGCCGCCGTGGTGGGCAAGCCGCCGCAGGAGGACCGCTACATCGGCGACGCGGTGCAGGAGATGCTCCTGCCCATGATCCGGCTCGTCCATCCGGAGCTGAAAGACATCTGGGCCTACTACGAAGCCGGGTTCCACAGCCTGGCGGTGGCGGCCGTGGAGCAGCGCTTCGGCAAGGAAGGGATGAAGACCGCCCTGGGGCTGCTCGGCACCGGCCAGATGGCGCTGACCAAGTGCCTCATCCTGGTGGACGCGGACGTGGATGCGCGCAGCCTGCCGGCCGTCCTGGGGGCGGTCCGGGCGCACTTCGACCCGTCGGAGGACTTCCTCTTGCTTCCAGGGGTGCCTTTTGATACCCTTGATTTCACCAGCTTCACCCTGAATCTGGGCAGCAAGATGGTGCTTGATGCGACCCTGGCCCGCGGAGAATTATCGCCAGGGCAGGCCCGGAAAGGGTCGGCTACACAGGCGGCGGCCCCCACCGTGAGCGAGGCCCAGGTCAAGTCGCTCCACCCCCGTATTCAGCGAGCCCGCTTCGTCGAAGGCGCCCTGCTGCTCGTGCAGGTGAGCGGGGAAGGACGCGAGGTCGTGCAGGCGCTGGTCCGGGCCCCGGCCCTCGCCAAGGTGAAGCTCATCGCGGCCGTCAGCGAGGACGTCAGCCTCGAGGACCCGGAAAGCTTCCTGTGGGGCGTCTTCACGCGGTTTGACCCGGCCCGCGACATCGTGTTCAGCTCGTCGGAGATGAAGGGCGCCTGGCCGGTCTACCGCGGGTGCCTGGGGATTGACGCGACGTTCAAGCGCGGCTATCCGGACCCCGTCGTCATGAGCCCGGAGATCGTCAACAAAGTCAGCGAGCAATGGCAGCGATACTGGACTGCGTAAGCCAGAAAATCCAAAACCGCGAGCGCCTCACCCGCGAGGAGGCGCTGCAGCTCTTCGAGACGGCCGACCTCATCCGGCTCGGCCGTCTGGCCAACCAGGTCAAGCGCGCCCGCTGGGGCGACCGCGCCCACTTCGTCATCAACCGCCAGATCAACCCCTCGAACGTCTGCGTCCTCTCCTGCCGCTTCTGTGACTTCGCCACCAAGCGCGGCCGGCCCAACGCCTACGAGATGACTATCCACGAGATCGTCGAGCGCTGCCACGACGAGCTGCGGGAGGTCCACATCGTGGCGGGCCTGCATCCCGACTGGAAGTGGGACTACTACCTCGAGATGTTCCGCGCCATCAAGGCCAAGTTTCCCCAGATCCAGATCAAGGCGTGGACCGCGGTGGAGATCGACTACTTTGCCAAGAAGTTCCGGCTCAGCGTCGAGGAGGTCCTGCGGCAGTTCCAGGCCGTCGGGCTGGTGGCCCTGCCGGGCGGCGGGGCGGAGGTGTTCTCCGAGCGGGTGCGCAAGGCGCTCTTTCCGTTCAAGCTGGGGGCGCCCCGTTGGCTCGAGATCCACCGCATCGCCCACCGGATGGGGATTCCGACGAACGCGACCCTGCTCTACGGCCATATGGAGACGCACGAGGAGCGGGTGGACCACATACTCAAGCTGCGCGCCCTGCAGGATGACACGCAGGGGTTCATGAGCTTCATCCCGCTGGCCTACCAGCCGGGCAAGACGCAGGTCGTGAAGCGGCCGGCCTCAGCACTCGAAGACCTGAAGACAATCGCCATCGCCCGGCTGCTGCTCGACAACGTGCCGCACATCAAGGCGTATTGGGTGACCATGGGGGAAGACATTGCCTCGGTGGCCCTGCACTTCGGGGCCGACGACATCGACGGCACGATCGGCGAGGAGCGCATCATGCACGCGGCCGATGCGGTCTCGCCCGTCAGCCTGACCCGGGGCCATTTGGTGGAGCTGATCCACGAGGCCGGCTGCACGCCGGTGGAGCGCGATGCCATCTATCGCACCGTCCAAGTCTACGACGACCACGCGCGTTGCGAGAATCCCGTATCTTAACGCGGCCCCGTTCTTCCGCGGGCTGATCCTGCCCGGCGGGGGCGCGCTGACGGACCTCGTGCCGCGCCAGCTCGGCGAACAGGCCGCCACGGGCGGGGTCGACGCGGGGCTACTGCCGCTGGCGGATTTCCTGCGCCTGCAGGACCGCTTCGAGCGGCTCGGGCCCTTCGGCATCGCCGTCCGCGGCCGGGCGCGCAGCGTGCTGCTCTTCTCGCGCCGCCCCATCCGGCAGCTGGACGGAGCCGCTATCGCCGTCACGGAGGAGACCTCGACCTCGGCCATCTTGCTGCGCCTGCTGCTGGAGCAGCGCTACCACGTGGCCCCGGCCGCCTATCGGCGCGGCCGCGATACGGACGCGGACGCGCTGCTGCTCATCGGGGACGACGCGTTGCGCTACCAGCAGACCAACACGGCGTATCCGTATGAGACGGACATCGGTTTCGAGTGGTGGCTCTGGCAGCATCTGCCGTTTGTCTTCGCCGTCTGGGCCATCCGGAAGGACGTCGGCGCGTCCGAGAAAAAGCAGCTGGAGCTGGCCTTAAGCGGTGCGTTGGGCGGCAACCAGCGCCAGCTGGAGGCCATCGCCCGCGACGCCTCGACCGGACTCGGCATCCCGGCTGACGCGCTGCAGGCCTATCTGGCCGGCTTCGTCTACCGGCTGAGCCAGCCGGAAGAGGACGGGATCAAGCGCTTTCAGGAGCTGGTCAATGAGCATCATCTGCTCTGAGTCGATCGAAGAAAAAGTCCTCTCCGGCCGCCGCCTGACCCGCGAGGAAGGGCTGTGGCTCTGGCGCAACGGCAACCTCCTCGAGCTGGGGCAGTGGGCCCAGCAGGTGCGCTTCCGGCTCCATCCGGATCCGGTGGTGACCTTCGTCATCGACACCAACCCCAACTACACGAACGTCTGCATCACCGACTGCGTCTTCTGCGCGTTCTACCGCAAGCCGGGCCACGCCGAAGGCTACACGCTGACGCTGGAGCAGGTCATGGAGAAGATCCAGCGGGCGGCGGACCTGGGGGCGACGACCGTGCTCCTGCAAGGGGGGCATAACCCCGCGCTGGGCCTGGACTACTACACGAGCCTCATCCGCGAAACCCGCAGGCGGTTCCCCCAGGTGACCCCGCACTTCTTCACCGCTTCCGAAGTCACGATGATGGCGCAGGTCTCCGGCCTGTCGATTCGTGATGTGCTGACGCGCCTGAAGGAGGCGGGACAGGTCAGCCTGCCCGGCGGGGGTGCGGAAATCCTGTCCGACCGCATCCGGCGGCGGCTGGCTACCAAGAAGGGTCCGGTCGAGGCCTGGCTGTCGGTCCATCGCGAAGCGCACCGGCTCGGGTTCAAGTCCACGGCGACGATGATGTTCGGCCACATCGAAGAAGACGAGGACATCGTGGAGCACCTCGAGCACGTCCGCGCCCTGCAGGACGAGACCCAGGGCTTCACGGCATTCATCCCCTGGACCTTCAAGCCGGGCAACACCCCGCTGCAGAAGCACATCAAGGAGCACGCCGGGCCCACACAGTACCTGCGTATGATCGCGTTCTCGCGGCTGTATCTCGACAACGTGCCGCATATCCAGGCCTCCTGGTTCTCCGAGGGCAAGAAGACCGGCCAGATCGCCCTGCACTTCGGCGCGGACGATTTCGGCGGCACCCTGTTTGAAGAGAACGTCCACGCGGCGACCTCGTTCATCAACAAGTCCACCGTCGAGGAAGTCGCGACCTTGATCCGGGAGTCCGGCTTCCGCCCGGCACAGCGCACCACCCTCTACGAGGTGCTGCGCTACGTCGACCCGGTCCACGCCTGATGAAGGCCGTCGCGCTGTCGACGGGCATCGGGGAAGTCTTGGCACCGCACATCCTCGTCACCGCTCTCGTCCTCTCCCCCTCCGGCGAGCTTACCGTGGACCCCGGCGCGCTTCACGGCCGCAGCGAAGTGGAAAGCGCCCTGCGCCTGTCGAAGACGCGGGAGGAGTTGCGCGCGCCCCAGCTCTACTGGATCATCTGGGTGGCGGCAGCACTGGACGCCTCGAATGCGCCGCAGCAGTACAAGGGCATCGCCGCGTCCGAGCTGTGGGTGGACCCGGCGTCGAAGTCGGCATACAAAGTCATGGCCGAGCACGTCAACCGCATTGCGGACGCCATGCTGGGCCGCGTCAACCTCAAAACACTCGGCGCGAAGGACAAGGCACTCATCCGCCAGCAACTGACGGCATTCGGCGCCGAGGTCTGGGAACGTTCTGAGGCCGCTTTCAAGGACGCGCTCGCCTCATGACCGCACCCGCCGCCACACAGCGCCTGGATTGGCCCAGCATCGTGCAGCGCTCACTGAACGGGCAGGGCATCAGCCGCGAAGAAGCGCGGGCGATCCTGGCACTGCCGGATGACGAGGTGCCCGACGCTCTGCAGGCCGCGTTCGAGGTGCGGAAAGTCCGCTTCGGCAAGCGGGTGAAGATCTGCATCCTCCAGAACGCCCGCAGCGGGCTCTGCCCGGAGGACTGCCACTACTGCTCCCAGTCCTCGGTCTCCACCGCGACGATCGACAAGTACCCCCTCATGTCGAAGGAGCAGCTGCTTGACGGTGCTGAGCGCGCCTGGCAGGCCGGGGGCATGCGCTACTGCATGGTGACGAGCGGCCGCGGGCCGACCGACGAGGACATCGAGCACTTCTGCGACGTGACCCGCGAGATTAAGCGGCGCTTTCCGCTGGAAATCTGCGTGTGCGCCGGTCTCCTGTCTGAGGAGCAGGCGCGCAAACTGAAAGCCGCCGGCGTCGGCTGGGTCAACCATAACCTCAACACCAGCGAGCGCTACTACGGGGAGATTTGCTCCACCCACACCTATCAGGACCGGGTCGAGACGGTCAAGAACGTCCGCAAGGCCGGGCTGCTGACCTGCAGCGGCGGCATTGTGGGCATGGGCGAGACCGATGAGGACATCCTCGACCTGGCCTGGGCCGTGCGCGAGCTGCGGATGGACTCCATCCCCATCAACTTCCTGCACCCGATCAAGGGCACCCCGATGCAGGCCTTCAGCTTCCTGACCCCGATGAAATGCCTGAAGGTCCTCTGCCTCTTCCGGTTCCTGAACCCTGCGAGCGAGATCCGGGCCGCCGGGGGGCGGGAAGTGAATCTGCGCTCGGTCCAAGCGCTTGTGCTCTACGCGGCCAACTCCATTTTCGTCGAGGGCTATCTGACGACACCCGGCCAGCACGCCGAAGAGGCCCGCCGGATGATTGAGGACATGGGCTTCGAAGTCGAGCAGGCCGCAGCACCGGCGTAACACCGCGCACGGACAACCGGAGCTCAGTTGATGGGACATCGCGAATGCGGTCGGCGGTGTCCCGCACGTCTTTCAGGCCAGGAGGAGCCATGACCCACCGCTGGATCATCACGGCACTCGGGAAGGACCGCCCCGGCATCGTCGCGGGCGTCACGAAGGCGCTGTATCAGCTGGGCTGCAACCTCGAAGACTCCGCCATGACCCGCCTCGAAGGCGAGTTCGCCGTCATGCTGATTTTTTCCGCGCCGGCGAAACAGACCGACGAGCAGCTGCGGCGGGCCTTCGAGTCCTTGGGCCGGAAGCTGAAGCTGACTATCCACCTGCAGCCCCTGAGTGCTGGCGAAGCGTCCTCTCCGGCCAAGCGCGGACGTGCATACCTGATTTCCGTCTACGGGGCGGACCAGCCCGGTATCGTCTACCGCATCTCGGAAGCGCTCGCCGGCCTAAAGGTGAACATCACCGACGTCCAGACCCATCGCAGCGCGGCGGAGGGGCGCCGCAAGCCATCGCTCTACGTCATGATCCTGGAGGTGGAGCTGCCCGCCGGCCTGACCGAGGCGGTCCTGGAGCCGCGGCTGAAGGCGCTGGGGAAGGCGATGGGTGTGGAAGTTAGCCTGCGCAGCGTGGAAGCGGACGTCCTCTAACCGCGCCGGGCCCGATGGCCGCCCTGCCCATCCGGATCGTCCCTGATCCGCTGCTGAAACAGCCGGCCCAGCCGGTGGAGCGCGTGGACGACGCGGTCATCCGGCTCATCGACGGCTTGGTGGCGACCATGCGCCATCAGCCCCGCTGTGTCGGTGTTGCCGCCCCCCAGGTGGGCAGCCCGCTGCGCGTCGCAGTGATGGACGCCTCGCGCCACCCCAAGGCGACCGACACCCACGGGCTGCTCGTCCTCGTCAACCCCCGGATCGAATCCGCCGACGGCGTCCTGCTCCAGCGGGAAGGATGCCTCTCCGTGCCGGATTTCACCGGCAACGTCCGCCGCAGCGCGCGCGTGCGCTTGCAGGCGTTCGACCGGTATGGGGCGTCGCACGAGTGGTGGTTGGAGGGATTCGAGGCGGTCGTGGCCCAGCACGAGGTGGACCACCTGGACGGTCTGCTGTTCCTCGACCGCGTGGCGAACCTGAAGACGGACGTGTTCCGCCGGAAGACGTACGGCTGAGGAGCCGGAGGCCGGCTACGAGGGCTTCGCGGGCGAGATGATGCTCAGGCGGGGCGCGTTGGGGATGAGGCCGGCGTCGCGCGCGCGCCCGAAGAGCTCGTGCAGCGCTTCCCGGCAGTGCTTGGACAAGGTCAGCGAGTCTTCATTGACGTACATCCCGATGAACTGGCGCGCCCGGGTGACGTCGATGCCCCGGCCGTAGCGCAGGGCGTAGGCCACCGCCTCCTCCTGGTGGGAGAAGGCGTAGAGGATGCTGTCGCGCAGCAGGGTCGTGGCCCGCTGCGCCAGCGGGCGGCCCAGCGATTTATTGACGACGTTCAGCCCCAGCGGCAGCGGCAGCTTCGTCTGCTGCTGCCACCACGCGCCGAGATCCAGCACCGGCAGCAAGCCCGCATCCCGGTACGTCAGCTGCCATTCGTGAATGACCAGTCCCGCCTCCACGTCGCCCCGCAGGACCGCCTCGGGAATCTGAGAGAAGGGCAGCTCGACCGGGACGAACTGGGGCAGGGCCAGCCGCAGCAGCAGGTAGGCGGTCGTATGGAGCCCCGGCACGGCGATGCGCCGGCCGGAGAGCTCCTGCGGGCTGTGCGGCTTGCCGGAGATGACGACCGGGCCGTAGCCCTGGCCGATGCTGGAGCCGACGGCCATGATCCAGTAGTCCTTCGACAGCTGGGGGTAGCTGGCCGCCGAAATCGCCGTGACATCCAGCTCGGCGTTGAGCGCGCGGCGGTTGAGCGTTTGGATGTCCTCGATGACGTGCTCGATGCGCAGGCCGTCCATGGGCACCAGACCGGACGCCATGGCGAAGAACATGAACGCGTCGTCCATGTCCGGCGTGTGCCCGATGCTGATGGTCCGCGGTGTCGCGGCCGTATGCATCCCGAATTTCAGCGCCATACGCGTGCTAGGCCCACTCCTCATAGTGCAGCTTCTCCTTCGGCACCCCAAAGCTTTCAAGGTCCTTGCAGACGGCCTTGACGACCTCCAGCCATCCGCAGAGGTAAATTTCCTTGTTGGTGAAGTCGGTGATCTGCTGCTGGAACGTCTGCTGGACGTGCCCCACCGATCCCCGCCACTCCTTGGGCCGGCTGACCGTCGGCAGGTAATGGAAGTTCGGCTTCGCGCTGGCCAGCATCCGGAACTCCGATTCGTACAGCAGGCCGTGCTCATACCGGCAGCCGAACAGCAGCCACATCGGCTGCAGGAAATTCTGGCGCACCAGGTGCTTGATCATCGCGCGCAGCGGAGCGACACCGGTGCCGGTGGCGATGAACACCGGCTCGTAGTCGAGCGGCTGCTTCAGCAGGAAGTTGCCGTGCGGCCCCGACAGGGAGATGGGGTCGCCCTCCTGCAGCTTCCAGAAATACGTGGAGGCGATTCCGCCCTCCACGTGCTGGATGCACAGCTCGACGGCCCCGGGCTCATGGGGCGGCGAGGCGATGGAGTAGGCGCGTTTGACCACCCCGCCGGCCTTGGGCACGTTGACGATGACGAACTGCCCGGCCTGGAAGGCGAGCTCAGGCGGTGCCACGAGCTTGCAGTGGAAACCGCGAACGTTGTACGAGAGGCTGTCAATCCGCTCAACGGTCGCGCGGAAGGTAGTGGCTGGCATCGTTGGTGTCGAAGTGGCCGTATTGTAACAGAAAGGCCCTCGGCCTGTAAACCCGCCGTCCCAATCGGTAGTGTCTCAATAGGGCAGGTCCTGCCGCTGTGCGACCGAGGCCGGGCACCCCGCCCGCGGCGGGGTCGGCCGACGGAAGTGCCGGAAGCCGAAGGCTGCCGGCCCCCGCATCGTTTGCTAACCGTGGAACTGGTGTACTAGTAGGTAGGGCTTATAGGTGGGGCTTAGCTGTTCGAGTCCCGTCGCCCCCATTTTCATTGGTCAGTATCGCCGAGAACGCCAGTTACGATTTACGTAGCTGGCGTTTTCGTCTTAGAATAAGCCTGTGTTGCTAATGCGTAAAGATCCTGTCTGCGGTATGAGTGTAGATCCGAACACAGCTGCCGGGTCAGCTCGATACGGTGGCGATCTGTATTATTTTTGCAGTGCAGGATGTAAGAGCCGGTTTCTGCAAGATCCGACGCAGTACGTCGGACGGCACGCTCCACAGCCCGACCGGATCATGAACCCAGCCAGTGAGAGTGTCTCCTACACCTGCCCGATGCATCCAGAGGTGGTCCAGGACCATCCGGGCTCTTGCCCGAAATGCGGCATGGCGTTGGAGCCGCGCGTTGTCACCAATGCGACCGAAAGTGTCAATCCAGAGCTACTGGACATGACCCGTCGGTTCTGGGCGAGTGTCGTGCTGACGATTCCGCTTCTGGTGCTGGCCATGGCGGAGATGGCGCCCATTCATTCGCTGCAAACCCTCCTATCTGGCCGGCTCAACAGTTGGGGTCAGCTTGTACTTGCTAGCCCGGTCATCCTCTGGGGCGGCTGGCCGTTTTTCCAGCGCGGCTGGCTGTCGATCGTACACCGCAGCCTCAACATGTTTACGCTCATCGCCCTCGGGACCGGGGTCGCCTACGGCTATAGCGTGATTGCGACCGTTGCTCCAGGACTGTTTCCCGCGACATTTCTCGGTTCGCATGGCGCGGTCCCGATCTACTTTGAGGCGGCTGCGGTGATTGTGGTGCTGGTGCTCCTTGGTCAGGTGCTCGAACTCCGCGCCCGCGGTCGCACAGGCAGCGCCATTAAAGCGCTGCTCAATCTCGCACCCAAAACCGCCAAGCGGATTCGACCGGATGGCATCGATGAAGAAGTATCACTTGAAGCCATCAAGATGGGCGATCGGTTGCGAGTTCGTCCAGGCGAGCGCATTCCCACCGATGGCGTAGTTCGGGAAGGCGCGAGCGCGGTGGAGGAGTCAATGGTGACCGGAGAGCCGATCCCCATCGAGAAAACCGCAGGAGCAACGGTCATTGGGGGAACAGTCAACGGTACCGGCAGCTTGGTCATTGAAGCGACGCGGGTGGGCGCGGATACGCTGCTCTCCCAGATCGTCCGCATGGTGTCCGAAGCCCAGCGCAGCAAAGCGCCGATCCAGCGACTGGCTGACGTGGTCTCTGGCTACTTCGTGCCGGCTGTCATCTTCATCGCCATCCTCGCCTTCGTGGTGTGGGCACTGATCGGGCCGCAGCCATGCATGGCCTACGCACTCGTCAACGCGGTGGCGGTGCTCATCATCGCCTGTCCGTGCGCGCTGGGGTTGGCGACACCCATGTCGATCATGGTCGGCGTGGGCCGGGGGGCTCAGGCTGGCGTGCTCATCAAGAACGCCGAAGCTCTTGAGGTGCTTGAGAAGGCCGACACATTCATCGTCGATAAAACCGGCACGCTCACCGAGGGAAAGCCGAAGCTGGTCTCAGTGGTGCTGCGCATGCCGGTCGATGAGGCCACGCTGCTGCGCGTCGCCGGCAGCTTGGAGCGCGCCAGTGAGCACCCATTAGCGCAGGCGATCGTTGAGGGAGCCCAGGCGCGAAAGATAACGCTCGCACAAGCGTCAGAGTTCCAATCAAAAACTGGCAAGGGGGTTATCGGACATGTGGACGGCCGTCACGCGGCGCTCGGCAACCAGATCTTGATGCAGGAGTTGGGCGTGGTCATAGACGAGTTGGCCTCGCGTATTGAGGCGCTGCGGCGTGAGGGGCAGACGGTCATGTTCGTTGCTGTCGACGGCCAGCTCGCCGGCTTGCTAGGTGTCGCGGATCCGATCAAGCCATCCACGCCGGCGGCGATTGCGCAACTGCAGCAAGAGGGCATGCGGATCATTATGGTGACCGGGGATCATGAGACCACCGCCCGCGTCGTTGCCGCCACACTGAACCTGGATGGGGTGCACGCGGGCGTCTTACCTCAACGCAAGGTGGAGATTGTCAAGGAACTTCAGCAGCAGGGGCGGGTGGTCGCGATGGCAGGCGATGGGGTTAACGATGCCCCGGCGCTGGCCCAGGCCAACGTCGGCATCGCGATGGGAACCGGAACAGATGTAGCGATGGAAAGTGCCGGAGTCACGCTGGTGAAAGGCGATCTTCGGGGCATCGTCCGTGCGCGCCGCCTGAGCCGAGCGACCATGCGCAATATCAGGCAGAATCTGTTCTTTGCCTTCATCTATAATGCGCTCGGCGTTCCGGTGGCGGCCGGCGTTCTTTATCCCTGGTTTGGAATTCTGCTCAGCCCGATGCTGGCCGGTGCGGCCATGAGTTTCAGCTCCGTCTCAGTGATCGGAAACGCGCTGCGTCTTCGCCGGGTAAAGCTCTGAGCAGGGATGAAGAGTTTGCGGAAGCCGTGGCTACGCGCCACACTCGGAACTCCATCAAGAATGCCTGTCAAACCTCCGAGTTAGTTCTACAATCGTCCCGTCGCCCGCCGTTTCTTAGCAGCACGTCCCTCCCCGTCTGTCTGGATGAAGACTCTAGGAGAGAGGTTCAGAGGATTGTCTTTCGTTCCACACTTCTTGTTGTACGTTTGGCACGCTCTCCGCTACGACGACAATCTAGCCGGTAGACGTTAAGGCAATATTCTAACTCGTAACTATATGATAATAAATGAGTTAAGTAGAATTAGAAGTACACAGCTACTTGGCACACAATGTGCTCTTTTAATAAGTAGGTGGCGGCAGGTCGGCGCTACAGTACCCATTACCCTGGGAGGTCTAGGTATGAGAGAGAAGTATGTGAGTGCTGTGTCAATCGTGGTATTCGCCGCGGTTCTTTGTAGTCGCCCCATCCCAGGGTTTGCTTCGATACTAGATTCGGGAGATGCTTTCGCAGTCCTGGGGAGCTCGACGGTGTCCAATACCGGCTCCAGTACCGTCACCGGAGATGTGGGGCTCTCCCCAGGTCCATCGATTGTCGGCTTTGCAATTCCGCCGGCCAACGTGCTCGTGGAAGGTCCGGGGTCAACAGGCCTGATCGATGGGCCGGGGCTCGTGACCGGAACGATACGCATACGTGATGGGCTTGCGGGGCTGGCTCAGACTAATGCCACCGCAGCGTGGACTGGTCTTAAAAATATGCCGTTCACGAGCAATCTGAGTGGTCAGGTTCTGGGCGACGGCGGCACCCTCCCCACGCTCACGCCGGGCGTCTATCATTTTGACACATCGGCTCAGTTGACGGGGGCGCTCACGCTCGATGCCGAGGGCAACAACAATGCGTTCTGGGTTTTCCAGACCGGGACTACGCTGAAAACTGCCTCCGCTTCATCGGTGGCGTTGATCAATCCAGGTGCGAATAATGGCGTATTCTGGCAGGTCGGCAGCTCTGCGACGCTCGGTACAACGACTTCGTTCGTAGGGAATATTCTTGCGGATCAGAGTGTGACCCTGACGACCGGCGCAAACATTACGTGTGGTAGAGCCTTTGCGCTGAATGCCGCAGTGACAATGGATACCAACAACATCTCTATTGCCTGCGGTCAAGGCACCGGGGGCACCAGCCGTGGCTTCACCGGTGGCCTTAAGTTTGATAAAAAGGGCGAAGTGGTCCCCGGTCCAGTCGTCCCGGAACCCGCCACCATGCTTCTGTTTGGATTGGGTGGACTGAGCGCGCTGGGATTCAGGAGACGGCTGTCGTTTCGCTGACGTCAAAAAGACATCGCGTTGTTTGAAGAGACCGTCCCTGCATGCGGGGACGGTCTTTTGTTTGTTCGGGTGCTGAGGATCCGACAGTTCGGAGGTCGTGTTATGAAGGTATGGCTGGTGGTACGACAGACCGCGCGCATGTTCAGCTCGCACAAGAAACTGTGGCTGCCGTTTCTCCTCGTGGCCGCGGTTGAGGCGGGCTTCCTCGGCGCGATATGGCTCGCCCCCCGGCCACCATTCTCCGTGGTCTTAGCGCCGCCGCTGCGCTATGCTTTTGGCGATCGCGTCCTGCATTATCCAGGGCATCTGTGGTTTCTTGTCCATGCGGTGAAGCACGCGTATCTGGCGGCCTCCCTCCTTCTCGGGGCGTTCATGACCGGTATCGCCTGCGCCATGGTGGGCCAGCTGCACCAGGCAGCCCCCCTCTCCTTTCGTGGCGCCCTCATCGGCAAGCACGCGCGATATGGGACACTCGTGATGGTGTGGGTGATAACCTGGGCAGCGGCGAAGCTGGTCACCGGTGCCGTCCTCCATGTCACCGCGGTTCGTCCGTGGAGCGGGTGGGCCGGCGTGGGGAGCATCATCCTCCTGCAAGCCTTGTTTGTGTATGCGATTCCGGTGGCGGTCTTTGAGCGCCTCAATTGGTGGAGGGCATTGGCTCAAGGCATGCGCGAAACGCTGCGCCACCCCAGCAGCACACTCGTCGTGGTCGCGCTTCCGCTCGCCGGGGTCGCGATTTTTTCGTCGTACGTCATCAAGAGCCATGCGGTGCAGTCGATGATGCAGCGAACCCCGGAGATGGCGGTGCTTGTCGCAGCAGTCCATGTGCTGGTGTGGACGCTGGCCGATGGGATGCTGACGGTGGCGGCCGCCCATCTCTGGTGGGCGCATCGAGGACCGCGCCCGACGGCCATTCAGATTGGGGCGGAGGTCCCGCAGATCCCTCCGTACGAGTTGCGTGGGCCGGTGGGAGTTGCGGGCATGCTCCCGCTGCTCATTGCGGTTGCCGCAGCCTTGATGCTGTCCGGCCGCAGCGCGTCCTATAACGGGGAGCGGTTGTTCTGGAAGGCTGAGCAGGTGAGCGCCCCGCTGTTTGCGCAGGCCGACCAGGCCGGCTCCGCGGATTTTGTGGCGGCGATCAGCGCCTACCAGCGCGTCATTCGGGATACGCCCGGCACCGAGTGGGCGGCCCGTGCGCATCTCGTCATCGGCTCTCTCCAAGGCATGCAGAAGCACTATGACGAGGCGCGTGACGCCTATGGCCTCGTGCTGCAGGAGTATGGCGCCTCTGATGAACTCAACTTGATCGCGCGGGTGGCGATCGCAAAAAGCTACGAGCTCAACGCGCGGTGGGATGAAGCGATCACCGCCTATGAAGACCTCGCATTCCATCACCCGTGGAGCACAATCGGGCTTGAGGCGCCGGTCTACATTCCTACCCTGTATGAACGGCAAGGACGGCATGACGACGCGAACAATGCCTATAACAAGGCGGCGGTCGTGTACATCAAGCTGATCGCCCTCGCCCCATCGGTCGAGATAGAAACGCAAGTCAAAGGCTACCTCGCGTATTGCTATCAGCAGCTCGGCCGATGGGAGGAGGCGACCAAGACGCTTGAGGAGTTGGCCACGATGCCCCTCGGCACCAACCGCCCACTCGTCCTCATGACGCTGGGCTCCATTTACCAAGGAAAACTCGCTGATTCGGATCGGGCGAAGACCGTATATACCGCCCTGGTGAATGAATTTCCAGACCATCCGCTTGGCCGCACGGCCAAGAAGCGGCTCGAAGATTTGGGGATTGGCGCCACCCCCTAAACTCCGTGGTGTGGTTCCGGCCCACGCGGGGTTATCAGTTCTACAATCGTCCCGTCGCCCCAATAGACCCACCCAACCGCGTTAGCTAAGATCGCCACGCCCATTGACGCCGGCAGCCAGCTTTGTTAGCATCCCTGCCATGAAGACCTCCGCCGCGCTGCAGGCTTTTCAGCGGCGTCTCATCGCCTGGTATCGCGTGCACCAGCGCGACCTACCTTGGCGCAAGACGCGGGACCCATATCGCATCCTCGTGTCCGAAATCATGCTCCAGCAGACCCAGGTGGACCGGGTCGTGCCGAAATACCGCCAGTTCCTCAAGCGCTATCCCACCCTGCGCGAGCTGGCCGGCGCGCGCACCGAGGAGCTGCGGCGGTTGTGGTACCCGCTCGGCTACAACGTCCGGCCCATGCGCCTGCGGCGGATCGCCCAGCGCGCCCTCCGCGAGCACGACGGACGCATCCCCGACTCCTACGACGGCCTTATCGCGATGGACGGCATCGGCCGCTACACCGCAGGGGCAGTGCTCAGCTTTGCGTTCGAGCAGGACGCGCCCATCCTCGACACGAACGTCGCCCGGCTGCTGGCCCGCTACTTCGGCATCCGCGGCGGGAAAGGAAAGAGCCCCCGCCGCCTCTGGCGGATGGCGGAGACAGTCATTCCGGCGGGGAAAGGCTACATCATCAACCAGGCCATGATGGATTTCGGCGCCCTCATTTGCACGGCGCGGGCGCCGAAGTGCCCCACCTGCCCCTTGCGCTGGACGTGCCGCAGCTTCCCGGTCGATGCCCCCGCGACTCCGCGTCATCCACGCCGCCATCGCGCTCATTGAGCGCCGCGGCCGCTACCTGATCGCCCGGCGCCACCGGGACGACTCCCACCCGGGCTGTTGGGAGTTTCCCGGCGGCAAGCGGGAGCGCGGCGAGTCGCTCCTTGCCTGCCTACGCCGCGAGCTGCGGGAAGAGCTCGGCGTCACCATCAAGGACGTCAGGCCGTTCCACACCCTCCGCTACCGCTATGTGGACGGGGAAGTGCGCTTCCGCGTCTTCCGCTGCACGATCGCCAGGGGTACCCCCCGCCCGCTGGATGCCGAAGCGCTGCGCTGGGTGCGGCCGGCCCACCTGTGGCGCTACCGGTTCCCGCCGGCGAACGCTCCCCTCGTGCAGCGCCTGAGCAGGCCATTGTCCCGTCGGACACAGAGTGGTATAATAAGCATCAGAAGAAGGAGGACTACCCCATGATTACGTTGACGCCATCAGCGGTACAGGAAGTCAAGCGGCTCATCGGCCAGGAGCAAAAGCCCAACCTGGGCCTGCGGATCGGGATCAAGGGCGGGGGATGCTCCGGCATGACCTACGTGCTCGGCTTGGACGAGACCGTGCCAAAGCAGTTTGACCAGACCTTCGAGCAGGACGGCGTGAAAGTCCTGATCGACGCCAAAAGCCACCTCTATCTCGACGGGACGACGATCGATTTCAAGAGCAGCCTCATGGGCGGCGGTTTCGAGTTCCAGAACCCGCTCGCCAAGAAGACGTGCGGCTGCGGCACGTCGTTCACCACCTAAGCCGGCTCCCGTCTTTCCGCTGGTGTTCGTCGGCGTTCCCGGATAGGACCTACGCGCCCTCCCCATGGACGAAACGCCGAGCCATCCCCCGAAAAGCTTCACGGTGTCGGAGGCCAACGCCCTCCTGCCGACGGTCCGCCCACTCCTTGAGCAGCTCCAGGCGCTCCAGCAGTCCATCATCACCACCAACCATGAGCTCGACGAGATGGTCACCAAGCTCGCGGGCGGCAACGGCTATCCCATCCGCGCCATCAAGGACAAGGTGAAGACTCTGACCAAGCAGCAGCTGCGGCTCATCGAGTCCTTTCAGGACTCGCTGAAGCGGCTGGAAGACATCGGCTGCCTGGTGAAAGACGTCGGGCTCGGCCTGCTCGACTTCTACAGCAGCCGCAACGGCGAGCCGGTCCTGTTGTGCTGGAAGCTGGGAGAGGACCACATCCGTTTCTGGCACACGCTGGAGAGCGGCTATGCCAACCGCCAGCCGCTTGAGGCCTAATCTGCGGTGCCTGCCGGAGAGCGCGCATGACGCATGATCTGGTGATTTTTGATCTCGGGGGAGTCGTGGTGGATGTCGAGTCGGACCGGCTCATCCACCAGGTGGCCCAGCTGCTGGGCCGCAGCTTCGAGGAGGTCCACGAGCAGATCTTCCACCGCGACCTGCACCTGCCGCTGGAGCTGGGGCACATCAAGCCGCAGGCGTACTACGACGGCCTTAAGCAGAAGCTCGGCATTTCCTGGACCTACCCGCAGTTCGTGCGGGCGTGGAACGGCATCCTGTCGGAGAACCGGGACGTCACGTCCATCATGAAGCGGCTGCGCGCGCGCCACAAGCTCTTGGCGCTCTCCAACACCAACATTCTGCACATCGAACACATCAAGGGCGCCATTCCATCGCTGGAGATGTTCCATTACTGGGTGATGTCGTACGAGGTGGGGCTGCGCAAACCCAACCCGAAGATCTACCGGTTCGCGCTCGAGCAGGCCGGTGTGAAGCCGGAGACCGCCGTCTACATCGATGACCGGCCGGAGCTCGTGGAGGCGGGGCGCCAGGTCGGGCTGACGGCCATCCGGTTTGAGAACAGCCGGCAGCTGGAGCAGGACCTGCAGGCGGTGGGGCTCAACCTCTGATGCAGCCGCAGCGCGTGCCGTACCAGAAAATCCTGTTCGTCTGCATCAACCGCCGCGCGGCGGAGGAAACCTGCTGTGCGGCCCGGGACAGCGAAGCGATCGCCGAGGCGCTCAAAGCCCGCGTCAAAGCGCTGGGCCTGTCGCGCCACGTCCGGGTGAGCAAGTCCGGCTGCCAGGATCTCTGCGCCAAAGGCCCCAACGTGATGGTGTTCCCGGATTACGTGTGCTACCATGGCGTCACATCGCACGATGTCGAGCGCATCGTCCAGGACGCCGTCCGAGACCTCAAGTCCGCCACCCCTGCGGCCTGTCCGCCCGTGCAGTAGTTCTCCGCCTACTGGCGGACGTGAGCAGCCCACCGCCTGCCCTGGCGAAAATTATCGGCAGGCCAGGGAGCCGGTTGCACCGTTCCTCTGTCCCTCCTGCAGCGGCCCGCTCATCGGCCGCAACTGCAAAAACCTCTGCCTGCGTTGCGGCTACTTTGAGTCCTGCGCGGACCTGATATAACGGGAACGGCTTAGCGGGAAGGGGCGGGCGAAGGACGGCTGCGGCCCCGGAACGCGTTCAGGCCCGCCGCGAGGATGAGCAGGGCAAGCACGAAGAGCACAACACCCACCAGCGCAATCCAGTCCAGGGTACCGCGGCCCGCCGCCAGGCTCGAGAGCCATGGCAGGATCGTCAGGGTGAGCGACCACAGCGTCATGACCAGCATGAACGCCGCCGGGACAGCGCTCACCAGCCACGGCCGCTTCGTGCGCTTCAGCCACACCGTGATGGTGACCAGCGTCAGGGCTGCCAGCAGCTGGTTCGACGTGCCGAAGAGCGTCCAGAACACCTTCCACACCGGCACGATGTTGCCAGCCTGATCCCGTACCGTCCAGCTGACACTCACCGCCGGCAGGGCCAGTGTTGCCAGCGTGGCCCCGACCCCGCCCCAACGCCCCTTCCAGCCCGTCAGCTCCTGGAACACGTACCGGCCCAAGCGGGTGGCCACATCCAGCGTGTCGTAGATGAACGTGGCGAAAGCCAGCAGGGCGAAGGACCGCGCGAAGTCGCGGTCCACACCGAAGCGCTCCACGAAGTGGCTCAGGCCGTTGGCGTAAATGCGGTCCGGCGACTGCTGCACCGACGGGTCGTTGGGTGCCAGCAGCATGACGGTCGCCAGGGCGATCACCGCCACCAAGCCCTCCAGCAGCATCCCGCCGTAGCCCACGATGCGGCAGTCCGGCTCGCGGTTAATCTGTTTCGACGTGGTGCCCGAGCTCACGATGCCGTGGAATCCCGAGCATGCGCCGCACGCGACCGTCACGAACAGCATCGGAAAGAGCGGCAGGCCGCGCGCGCTGGTCCAGCCCAGGAAGGCCGGGTACCGGATCGGGTCGCCGCCCAGGAAGAGGCCGATGATGCCGGCCGCCAGTGTCACGTATAAGAAAAAGCCCCCCAGGTAGCCGCGCGGCTGCAGCAGCAGCCACATGGGCACGATGGAGGCCAGGAAGCAGTAGCCGAGGATGAGCCCGTTCCAGACCATTTGCGGGCGTACGCCCCAGCCGGCCGGAATGGCGAAGGGGGCGGATTGGCCGAACCAGATGATGAGCCCCACGACCGGCAGGAAGAGCAGCGTCGCCCGCCCCAGCGGCATGCGCCACTTGTAGAGGCACACCCCCATCGCGAGGGCGGCGGCCAGGTAGCCGGCGGAGGCGGTCGCGACCCCGCCGCCGTATTGGGGCTCGACGAAGGAGCTGCTCGTCAGGTCGGTGAAGGCGATGATGACGTAGATGAGCGACAGCCATACAAATCCCATGAACAGCAGGCGGGCCTGCTCCCCCAGGTGCTCGTGCACCAGCTCGACGATGGATTCGGCTTTGTGCCGGACGGATCCGACGAGGGTCGAGAAGTCATGGACCGCGCCGAAGCCGATGGCGCCGACGACGATCCACAGCAGGGCCGGCAGCCAGCCGAACCAGAGCGCGGCGAGGATGGGGCCGACGATGGGGCCGGCGGCGGCGATGGCGGAGAAGTGCTGCCCCAGCAGGAGCGGAGCCTTGGCCGGCACGTAGTCCACCCCGTCGTTCAGCTCGCAGGCCGGGGTGACCCGATCGGGGCGCAGGTCGAACCACCGGGCGAGCAGCCGCCCGTAGACGGCGTAGCCCAGCAGGAACAGCGCGCACGCCGTGACCGCCACGCTAAAGAGATTCATCCCACGACCTGCTGGGGACCGCCGGAGGCGGTCCGGCTATCACTGGGAGAGAATTGAAGGCGGATGAGGTTAGCCATCACGGCATCGCCGTGGCCAGCAGGTCGTGGGATCATGGGGTCTCACTATAGCAAGCGGCCTGTGCTCCGGCAAGCCGCGGCCGCTCAGCGCTTGGCGGCCCGCGACCACCAGTAGAGCGGAATCCCGAGGAGCAGCAGCCCCACGCCGAAGCCCACTTCCGCCGGGTCTTCCATCGCCACGGCTCCGATAAACCACGCCATGCTCACCAGGAAGATGATGGGCGTCCAGGGATAGCCCCAGGCGGTGTAGGGGCGCGGCTGGCGCGGTTTCGTGCGGCGTAGGATGAGGACCCCGGCGACGGCCATCGCGAAGAAGACCGAGATGACGGTTTGCGAGTACGTCATGATCTGGTCCAGGGTCTTGGTGAAGACCAGCCCGACGGCAATGGCGGCGTTGGTCCACAGGGCGGTGGTCGGCGTCCGGAAGGTCGGATGGATGGTCCCCAGCCGGTCGAAGAGCACGTGCTCTTTGCCCATCGCATAGAGGATGCGGCCCCCGGTCAGGATATAGCCGTTGAGCGCCCCGAACGCGGAGCAGGCGATCATCACGGCGATGAACGTGGCTCCGGCCCGGCCCCACGTGCGCTCCATGACTGCCGAGGCGACCAGCGGTGTTGTCTGCAGCTGCTCGATGGGGAGGAAGTGCAGGTAGGCGGCGTTCACCAGCAGGTAGAGCACGGTGGTCAGGGCGATCCCGCTAAGGATGGCGAGCGGGACGTTGCGGGTCGGGTCCTTGACCTCTTCCGCCACGTAGGCCGCTTCCGTCCAGCCGCCGTAGGTCCAGAGGACGAAGACGAGAGCCACCCCCATTGACCGCAGGAGGCCGACATTCGCCTCCGGCAGCGTCCAGGAGAGGTGGACGGTGTGGCCGGCGGCCACGGCCTGCACGCCGACGGCGATCAATACACCTAGGGCGATGAGCTTCAGGACGGTGAAGACGTTCTGCACGTATTTGCCCCACCGCAATCCCGCCACGTTCACGGCCGTCAACGCCACGATGGCCAGCCCCGCGACCCAGCGGAGTGCGGTTTCCTCATAGGGCGCGATGCGCCGGACATACTCGGCGAAGACGAAGCCCAGAATGGCGATGGTGCCGGTGCGTTCGATGAACAGTTTCGTCCAGCCGAACAGGAAGCCCCAGAAGCGTCCGTACACCTGGGTGATATAGATGTAATCGCCGCCGCTGGACGGGAACATGGACGCCAGCTCCGCGTAACAGAGGGCTCCGCAGATGGAAATCACCCCGCCGATGCCCCAGACCAGAAGCGTCAAGGCGGGGGAGGCCAGGTGATGCGCGATGGAGCTCGCGGTGCGGAAGATGCCTACCCCGACAATGCAGCCGATGACGAGGAGGGTGGCGTCTCCCAGCCCGAGCGACCGCAGAAGCGTTGGCTGGCGGCTCATGCTCTACCGGGGGGCTTCGTAATGCCAGTGCCAAGGCTCAAAGGACGTGTGGTAAGCGTTATCGCGGGGATACGAGAGGATAAAGCCGAAGGTCTTGGCGTGCTCCTGCAGCCAGCGGTACTCCGGCAAGGCCTCGAACTCTTCAGGGTGGTCTTCGCCGTTGATCCCGGCTTCGTTGATGAAGTCGATGGCCTGGCGCGGCGGGTAGCCGTGCTCGCTGTGGCCGGGCAAGGCGACAAAGCGGTTGGTTTCCTTGATGGAGTAGCCATGCTTGGGCAGATAGAACAGGAAGAGGTACAGCTGATAGGCCGGCGAGCGGTAGCCGGATTCCACCAGCAGCCGCTTGCCCAGATCCGCTGCCATCGCCGCCATCATACGCTGGTAGGCTTCGAAGACGGGGCGGGGCAGATACTGCGGATCGAGCACCTTCGGCGCGTTCTCCTTCACGATCTGCTGAGCTCCAACCGGCACCAGGTCCCCAGGAGGCGCCTCGCCGAAATAGTGGCTGGTGGCCCCCAGCGCTGCCGCCCGCAGCATTCGGAAGGCATCGAGAAAATACCCCTGGTCGGGGTTCAGCGGCGCAAAGAGCTGTTCCCAGGTCAAGAGGTTCGCCGTGCCGTCCTGTTTCTTTGCTGTAATGGAAGGCTCCAGCGCCTGGAGAATGGCCTGAAGCGTGTCGCGCTCGGCCGGTTCAAGCTGCTCTACGTTCAAGGCCAAGGCGGGGGGAGTACAAAACAACCAGGCGGCTGCCACCGCAAGGGCGGACAGCCGCCTGGCTGAACTGAACACCGCAAGCCTCGTTAACGCCTGCGGCTTTGGAGCTCGCCGATCAGATCCGAGACCCACCGGCCGGCAAGATCTCTGCACCCCAGCCCAAAGGCCAGCGCGCATCCCAGACTGATCCCGCCGAGGATGACGATAAAGACCTCCCCGACGAACTGAATCTGGAGCTGCTGCAAGGCTGCGACCACTGCGAAGATGATCACAATGGTCTGCACGGTTTGACCGAGCAAGTGAGATTGCACGATACCGGAGTTGCTGGCGGCGGTTCGCACGGTCACCGCCAGGAACGTGGCTGCGAAGGCCCCCACGATCAGGATAAAGATCGCGGCAATGACGTTCGGCAGAAAACTGACCACTTTCTGCACGAGGTCCGCCGCAACCGTGAGGTTCAGCGCGTTCAGCGCCGCCACGACGAACGCCAACATGACGATCCAGTAGGCGATCGCCCCGACCAGCTCAGAGAGCTTTCGTTTGATGCCCCCCTTTGATAAGACGGTTGACAGCTGCACCTGGTCCGCAAGCTTATCCAGCGTCAACGTCTTGAGGACCTGGACGATCAGCCACTCGATGCCTCTGGCGACCGACCACCCGATGAGCAAAATCGCCAGCGCGCCCAAGACTGCCGGCGCGAACGAGACCAACTGACTCCAGGCCGCTCGCAGGGGAGTCAACACCCACCCCTCAAGCGTCTGCTGGGCAACATCGACCCCAGTACCCATCCCGTCTCACCCCCTTTATGGTTAGGAGTTTGACGTATTCTAGTAGAGTTTATAGGATTTTGCAAGTACTTTTTTAAGCAGCTTTATGCCGTAGGCAGCAGGGGAAGACGCGCCGGCTCACCACAACCGGGTGCGCCAGAGGTAGTTACTCGGAAGAGGTCGTCGAAGAGGAAGGCGCGGGCTCGGAGAAGACGTATTCCGGCTGGAGGACCGGGCCGTAATTCGTGGAGCCGGGCACCGGGAAGGTGACGAGCTCGTAGCCGCCTGCCGCCGTCCGCACAAACCCATGGCCGATGCCCCGCAGGAGGCCCCAGGTGAAGCCGGCAAAGGCGCCCGACGTATTCCAGGTCTCATGGATCCGCTTGGGGATCTCCACCCAGCCGGTCAGGAGGTTGGTGGCCCCCCGGGCCAGCTTCATGAAGGCGTGGCCGGCATCCATCGACTCCGCCGACGCCGTGACCGGAGCCGCGACCAGCAAGACCGCCGCGAGCGCCAGAACGCCAACCGGTTGCTTCATCTGCACCCCCCGCATGTTGCTACCACTGTAACAAGCTGTTGTAAAAAATCAAGTGTTTGCCGCCCGGACGGCGCGTTCCGGGCGGCTTCATGGTACAATAGGCGCCCATGAGCCCGCACGAGCAGCGCCTCGTCCGCTTTCTGTCCCGTCGCGCGGCCTATCCGCATCCTGCTGGGGCGATCGGGCACCGTGAAACCCACGTCTCCCACGTGTTTCTCGCCGGCCGCTTTGCCTACAAGCTCAAAAAACCCGTCCGCTTCCCGTTTCTGGACGCCTCCACTCTCGCCAGCCGGAAGCGTTTCTGCCAGTTGGAGCTTTCCTTGAACCGCCGCCTGGCTCCCACCGTGTATCTGGGGATCGTCCCGGTCACGGAGACTCCCCAGGGGCTGAAGCTCGGGGGCCGGGGCCGGGTCATCGAGTGGTTAGTGAAAATGCAGCGCTTGCCGGAAGCACAGATGCTGGATCAGGTGGTGGCCCGCCGGCAGGCGAGCCGCCGCGACATGGCTGCCATCGCCGACCGGCTCATCGCCTTCTTCCGCATAGCACAGCGCAGCCGCCGCATCGACTACTACGGCGCCCCCGCCCAGGTGGCTGAGCTCGTGCTGGGCAACCTGCGGGAGTGCGCGCCGTTTGTCGGCACCCTCCTGCCGCCAGCCCAGCGCCGGCGGCTCGAGCTGGCCTACCGCCAGTACCTAGCACTCCATGAGCCGTTGCTGGCCCGGCGGGTGCGCGAGCGGCGGATCATCGATGGCCACGGCGACCTGCGGTGCGAGAACATCTGCCTCACGAAGGCGGTGGACATCTTCGACTGTGTGGAGTTCCAGCCGGCGTTCCGCTGCGGGGATATCGCCAACGACCTCAGCTTCCTCTTGATGGACCTGGAGTTCCGCGGCCGCGGTGACCTGGCCGGTGTGGTGGAGCAGCGCTACCGCCGCCGCGTCCAGGACCCGACCTTCCCAGCCGTCCTGCCGCTCTACAAGTGCCATCGCAGCCTGGTGCGCGCCAAAGTCCGCGGGTTCGCCTGGCTGCAGCATCCGGCGACGGCGGAAGGCCGGCGGCTGCGCGGGCTCTCACGGCGGCATTTCCAGCTGGCGGGGCGCTACGCGCGCCAGCTGGCAGCGCCTCGCCTGGTCGTGGTCGGCGGGCTCATCGGCACCGGCAAGAGCACCCTCGCCCGGTCGCTGGCAGAGGCCTTGGGAGCCGTCTGGCTGCGCACCGACGAAATCCGCCTGCGGGAATTTGCCCGCACGCGGCGGAAAGGGCAGGGGTTCGGGGAAGGCCTCTACGCGGCCCACGTCTCCGACCTCGTCTATCAGCGGCTCATCCAGCGCGCCGAGGCCCACCTGCGCCGGGGCGCTTCCGTAGTCTGCGACGGCACGTTCTCCAAAGCCAGCGGCCGCGCCCTGCTGCGGGAGATCGCCAGGCGCTCCGGAGCCTCGTTCCACTTCTTCGAGTGCGTGGTGCCGCGCGCCGTCGCCCTGCGCCGGGTGGCGAAGCGCGCTGCCGCCAAGAGCGACCTCTCCGAAGCCCGCCCGGAGCATTACGGCCGGCTCAAAGCCGGCTATGACCCGGTGCGCGGCTGGAGCGCGCGCGACTGGACCCGCTTGTCCGATCACCGCCCCCCGCAGCAGACGTTCCAAGCCGCCCTGGCCGCGCTCCGCCGCGCCTGGCGGACCGGCTGAGGCCGGTGTCGAGCGAATAATAGTAGGCAATATTTCAAGGTTGTGGTAAGTTGGAGCCCAACTCCGGACCGCGCGTACCACCCTTCCTCTCCGGCGTCGTCACGCACGTACGCAAAGGGGTCCTCCATGGGCGTTCGGTGGCCGAAGCGTCACGTCCTCGCTCCGATTCTGGTTCTCGCGGTCTGTGTGCCCCCCACGCTTTGCGCTGAAGAAGAGCACGCGGCCTCCGTCCCCTTTGTCCAACCCCAAACCGTCAAAGCATGGGTCAAGGAGGGCACCGCAGTCATGTTCCTTGATGTCCGCGAAGCGGACGAATTCGCCGCCGCTCACATCCCCGGCGCGCGCAATATCCCCCACGACCACGTCGCCACCATCGCCGCCGAGCTGCCGCATGACGCGCCCATCGTGGTCTATTGCATCCACTCCACCCATCGGGCTCCGGAAGCGGCCAAGACGCTGCGCCAGCTCGGCTTCGACAACGCGTATGTGATGGAAGGCGGCCTCGCCGCCTGGGAGGCCGGCGGCCAGACCATCCTGGCCGAGGACCCCAAACAGTCTCCGAAGATTCTGCCGTTTACCGAACGCTGCGCGAACAAACCCAAACCCGCTTCCTAACCGGAGATAGCGTGTTGCAACGATTGAGCTTCGCTCCGCTGATTCTGGCAGCGTTCCTGAGCCCTGCCGCATGGGCCGCCGATACGACGCCGCCCACCACCCCGGTCGTGACCGACGACGGGGTGTATACGGCCACCTCTTCGAAGATTCATGCGACCTGGACCAGCAGCGACCCCGAATCCGGCATTCTGGAGTACCAGTACCTCATCCGCCAGGATTCCACCACCGGCCCCATCATCGTCAACTGGACCTCCACGGGAACCACCGCCTCTGTGACGCGGACCGGCCTGAGCCTGCTGCAAGGGAAGTTATATTATGTCGGGGTCAAGGCGCGAAATGGCGTCAACTTATGGTCGGCGGTCGGCTATTCGAACGGCATTAAGGTAGATACCACCGCTCCGTCTGCGCCTGGCCTGCCGCATGAGGGTTCGCCTGATGTGGATTATGATGCAGACGGCACCTATACCGTCGCATGGCCGGCAGCCGCTGATGCGGAATCCGGTGTTGCCGCCTATGAGCTGCAGGAGCGGATTGGCACCGCAGGAAGCTGGACCACCCTGAACAATGCGATCACGGTGCTGAGCTTCAAGGTGACCGGTCGGCTGCATAACACGAGATATTTCTACCGAGTCCGAGCCAAAAACGGCGCCGGGCTCTGGGGGGCGTGGTCGCTCACCTCGGACGGCCTCCTGGTAGATACGACGGCCCCTGCCACCGTCACCGTCACGGACGACGGAGCGACGACGAGCTCCACGACGGCTCTCCATGCGACGTGGACCGCTTCCAGCGACCCGGAATCCGGTATCGCACTCTATCAGTACCTCATCCGCCAGGATTCCACCACCGGCCCCATCATCGTCAACTGGACATCGGTTGGCCTGGCGACCCAGGTCACCCGCACGGGGCTGAGCCTCCTCAACGGCAAGAGCTACTACATCGGCGTGCGGGTCAAAAACAATGCCGGCAAATTCTCCGCCGCCCGCTACTCCGATGGCATCACGGTCCAGGCGACGACACCGACGGCCGTGATCACCTCGCCGACGCAAAACCAAATCTTTCTCACCGACGACCTGATTCCGTTTACCGGCACCGCGACGTCGGCCAGCTTTTCGAGGTTCACCATCGAGTACGCCACCGCCCCACCCGCGTTCACCCTCCTGACAACCGGGACGACCGAGGTATTGAACGACGTGCTGTTCGAGTTGCATCCGGATGCATTCGCGCCGGACACCTACACGTTCCGATTGACGGTCTATGACCAAAGCGGGGCCAGCTCGATCGTAGATCGTCAAATCGTGCTGGACCATATTCAGCTGACCAACCTCAGCATTGCGCCGGATACGATTGTTCCAGAGCTGGGAGAGCGCGCCGGCATCCACGTGACGTTGAGCCGCATGGCGGATGTGACTATACGGATCTACAATGACCTGTCCCGGCAGTTGGTCCGCACGCTCGCCGCACCCGCCAGCCCTGCAGGCCCCACCACCATCCTCTGGGATGGGCGCAACGAGGCGAACGCCATCGCCGCATTTCAAGAAGCGTATTACTTTACTATTCAAGCCACCGATGCCGCGGGGCGCCGAGGCACGTTCAACGACGCGACCAACCCCTTGTTCGGCTCGCCGCCCAGCTGGGACAACCCAATCGTGGATACGACGAATTTCAGTCCCTATCGCAATACGGGTGTGGTCATCACCTACGATCTGACCGATGCGGCTCGCGTGAATCTGCTGATTGTCGATTTCGCTTCCGGCCGCACGGTACGGGCTTTGCTCGATCAGGCCCTCCGGTCAGGCGGCAGCCCTACGGAAATCTGGGATGGGCGCCAGGATGACGGAACCATCTACGACGGGGCGTTCAGCTTGTATTTCGGGGTGCCGGCGGCAGTCCCGCTCTATCACATCACGCTTCAGCAGGCCGCCAACCTCTTCTCGAATTTTGTGGCGGAGGCGTATGTCATCCAACCCCTCTACCGGGAAATCAGCCAGCTCCACTACACGCTGGGGCGGCCTGCCACGGTGACGCTGACCCTGACCGACCCCAACGGGAATATCGTCCGGACCCTGCTGGCAGGGGTGTCGCAGCCGGCCGGTCCGCAGATGGTAGAGTGGGACGGCCGGACCAGCGCGGGCGATGTGGTGGCTGCAGAGGGGGTTTATACCGTGACGCTGACCGGCGTGGACCAGAGCTCGGGGGTCTCCTCAACCTACCGCGGGCTGCTGACGGTCCAACGATGAACGGAAAGCGCGGGCGAAGGGAAGCGGTGGGCGCGGCGTGGGTGATGGTCCTCATGCTCTGCGCCCCGGCGGCGGAAGCGGCACCGGACCTGCTGCAGGGACGGTTGGTTTACAGCCGGTTGAGCGATGGGACATGGCAAATTTGGCAGACCGACCTCGGCACTGGCCAGCGCACGCAGCTGACCTCATCGGCCGGGGATAAGCGGTATCCCAGCATGACCCCGGATGGACGAGTGACCTATTGCACCAATAATCAGCAGTGCTACGTGCTCGACAACGAACACGGCGCCGTTCACCCACTGCTCCAGGAGTTGTGGCCGCTGAGGGATGTCGCATGGTCGCCGGATGAGACGCGCGTGGCATTCTCCAAGGTGCGCACGGATCTGGTCGACAGCGCCAATCTATGGGTGGCGGACCCCTCCGGGGCCGCGCGCCGGATGCTCACCAACCAGGCGGGAATCCAGTACAATCCCAATTGGTCATCGGACGGCCAACGGCTCGCCTATGTAGGCGGCCACGGCTATGGGACGTATGAAATTTACGCAATGGATGCGGCCGGCGGAGAGCCGCGGCAGCTGACGAACAACAGCTCGCATGAGTTTTTGCCCGCGTGGTCTCCGGACGGCCGGCGCATCGCCTTCGCGTCCGATGCCTCGGGGAACTACGATATTTGGGTCATGGCAGCAGATGGCTCATCGCCCACGCAGCTCACTGCGGCTCCGGGGCTCGACATTCGGCCGGCGTGGTCGCCGGACGGACGCTTCATTGCCTTTACGACCAACCGCACCGGCACGCTGCAGATTTGGGTCGTGCGGCCGGACGGCACGGATCAGCATGTGCTCGAACAGGCGGACGGAGGGGTATGCGACCCCGTCTGGCGCTAGCAGCGGGGCCGTTGCTGGCGGCGGTGTTGAGCCTGCAAGGATGCGCCGGTCCTGCGGCGCGCCGCAGGACGGCGGCAGCCGATGCGTCGCCCCCCGCTATCGTCGAAGTGGGCGTGGCGCCGAAAGCGATTGACGTCAGCCGGCAGGAGCAAGCTGCCTTTCACTTCACGCTCGTTCATCCCGCCGCGGCGCGCGTGGACGTGGTGGATGACGCCGGGGGCGTCGTCAGGCGCCTAGGCTTGGGCTGGCGCACCGCCGGCCGCCAGGTAGCGCAATGGGATGGCCGGGCGGCGGACCACGCTCCCGTGCCTGACGGGGTGTATCGGTACGTGATTATCGCAGAGGACCGGTCCGGACACCGCGCGGTCTATGACCCGTCGATGGAGACCGGCGGCGAGGAGCTGAGCGCGTGGGCGTTTCAACACGACCCGAACACGGGAAGGTTGCAGTGGGTGATGCCGAAGGCGGGATATGTCCGGCTGCGCATCGGGGTGGGGCGGTTTCCGCTGCTGCGAACGCTGCTGGATTGGGAGCCGATGGAGGCTGGGGCCCATGCGGTGGAGTGGGACGGCAAGGATGCCTCCGGACTCATCGACCTGCGGCGCCATCCCGGGCTGGCCATCACACTGAGTGCGTTTGCCATGCCGGATAACACCGTCATCGTTCGGCACAGCGCCCAACGCGCGACGGCAGAGCCAGGCGGGGACGCCGCCTACCCGCCCGCGTTCCGGCAGCCGGCCGCCTATCTGCATGCGCGGCACCGTCGAGCGGCTTGCCGCGAGGCGGGCGTAGGGGGGGCATTTCCCGGCGCTCGGCGTGACCCGAATGGCCTGCCGTTACTGAACGGCATCGTGCCCGTGCGCGTGACAGTGGAAGCGTCGGACGCCCGCCGCATGACGGATGAGCGGTTTGAGGTCTCCTTGTTTGAAGACCTGACCTTCTTGTTCGAAGAGGAAGACGGCGCGACCCCGTTCACCTATCTGTGGGATACGTCGCACCTGACCCCGGGGCGGCATCTGCTGACGGTGAACGTGTTGGGCTACGCCGACCACATGGGAGTCCGAACGGTGCCGGTCATGGTGGAGTTTGCTGGATGAAACGCTGGCGGCTGAAACGCCTCGCGGTCCTGGTGGCGGTTGCGCACGCTCTGGCGGGCTTCGGGAGCGTGCCAGCGGCCCTCGCCGACGATTTTCTCATCTTCGGCGGCGTCACTCCGAGTCCGCCCCCGGAGCGGGAAGGCAGCGCCCAAGCCCCGGTGCGGCACTCCAGCGACCAAGAGCCGTTGGTGCGTGCTCAGCTGGACCCCGTGGACGTCCAGCGAGGAGAGTTTACCCTGACCCGGCAGGATATCTTCTGGCCCGGTCGCGGGCTGCCCGTGGACGTGACCTTTACGTATCGTTCGCGGAACGCGTACAACGGATCCTTCGGCTACGGCTGGGATATGTCCTACAACCGCCGCGTCCGCAAGCTCTCCAACAATAACGTCGTCGTGCTGCGCGGCAACAGCCGGAAGGATGAGTTTGTCTCCAACCAGCCCGGCTACACAGCACCGCCCGGCGTCTACGATACGCTGGTGCAGAACGCGGACGGCACCTACACGCTGACCTCGCCGCACGGGGACAAGGAATTCTATGACGTGAACGGCAACCTCGCCCGCCTCCAGGACCGCAACGGCAACGCCCTCACCTTGACCTATGATCCGGCGGGGCTGCTGCCCGTCCTCGGCCGGTCTGACTATTTCATGAATCAGGCCACCGGCGTCATCGCCCGCGAGTATCGGCTAACCCGCATCACCGACGCCGTCGGCCGCCCCGTCAATTTCGCCTATGACGCTGATGGGCGGCTGGTAAGCATCACCTACGCGGGCCGGAGTGTGGCCTATGGGTATGACGCGGCGAACACGGGCGACCTCGTGAGCGTCACGACACCGACCACCCCGGAATTCCCCAGCGGCAACACGACTCGGTATGCCTACACGACCCACCGGCTGGAGACCATCACGGACCCCCAGGGCCAAGCCTATCTGGTCAATGGCTACGACGCGAACGGTCGGCTCAGTTCTCAGAACTATGGCGCCGGGCTCTCTACCGTGGCCTACACGCTCTCCGACACCTGTCCCTCAACGCCGGGCAGCGGACAGCCGGGCTTCAGCTTGGCGCTGACGCCGCTGACGGTCGCCCCGGGGCTGCCATACACGGTCAATTGGCAAGCACCGCCGGACCGGGCCGGGCACAGCATGGACTGGATCGGCCTCTTCAAGGTGGGAGATCCAAACACAACCTACGGCGGTGTCCTCTACACCAGCGGGCAGACGAGCGGGACCGGATCGCTCTTTACCAGCACGCGCGGGACCTATGAGGCCCGCTACCTGCTGGACGGCGGCTATGTGGACGCCGCCCGCAGCAACACCGCGTGCGTGGGGGATGCGCAGGCGCTGTCGGTCGTCACCGGCGCGGACGTCACCGACCGGCGCGGCTTCCAGACCCACTACGAGTTCGACACCGCAGGGCATGTCACCAAGACCGAGCAGTTCACCGACGGCAACCCCGCCGGCGAGCCGGCCTCCTACGTGACGACCTACGAGTACAACGCCGCCGGCGAGCGCACCCGCATCCTCTATCCACGCGGCAACGCCGTCGAGTTCAGCTACGACGCCAAGGGCAACCTCCTTGAAATCCGCCGTAAGAAGATTGGCAAGCCCAGGGGCGTGCCGGATGCCACCGACGTCGTCACCAAGTTCACCTACGAGCCCAACTTCAACTTCATCAAAACCATCACGGATCCTCGGCTCAACGTCACGACGTATACGTACGACTATGAGCTGAGTGAGCCCATGAAGGGCAACCTTCGTCGCATCACCTACCCCACGGTCGGCGGGGTCACGCCGCAGGCGGTCTTCACCTACACCAGCTTCGGCCAGGTCGACACGGCGACCGACCCCACCGCTCGGGCGACGAAGTATGCGTATGATGCCGCCACGGGCTACCTCCTCCAGGTGACGGAGGGCTTCGGGACCCCGGAAGCGGGTACGACGGCGTTCGGTTATGACGCTGTGGGCAACGTGACCAGCGTCACGGACCCGCGGCTCAATACGACGGCGTTTGCCTACAATGCGCTCAATCAGCTGACTGATATGACCGCGCCATCGCCGTTCAGCTTCAGGACCTTCTACACCTATGACGCCAACGGCAACCTCCTCCAGGTGGACCGGCAGGCGACCACGACGACCCCGGGTGCCCGGCCGGCGGCCGGCACTGTCAATCCGAATGATGACTGGCAATCCACGGTCTACACCTACACGGCGTTGGACCAGCTGGCGACCGTGACGGACGACCTGACCAACGTGACGCGCTTCTTCTACGACGAAGGCGGCAATCGTACCAGCATCATCGATGCCAAGCTGAACACCACCGCCTATACCTATGACGAGCGCAACTTGCTCTGGAAGGTAACCGATGCCGCCGGCGGGGTCACCGAATACCGCGACGACCCCAACGGCAACCTCGCCTCCCTGACGGACGCCAAGAACAACGCCACGGCCTACGCCTACGACGACTTCGACCGGCTGAGCCAGCTCACCTATCCCGGCTCAACACACGAGAATTACGCGTATGACCCGGCAAGCAACCTCACCCAGCGCATCACCCCAGCCAACCAGACGATTACCTATGTCTACGACGCGCTCAACCGGCTCAGCCAGAAGACCAGCCCAGCCGAAACCGCCACCTATACCTACGACGCGGCTGGCCGCCTGCTCACCGCCGCCAACCCGGCCGGCACCCTCACCCATGCCTACGACGGCCAGGGGCGGCTGAAACAGGCGGTCTTCCCAGGCAGCCAGACCGTCGCCTACACCTACGATGCCGCGGATAACCGAGCCACCCTCGCCTATCCCGGCGGCCCCACCGTGACCTATCCGACCTACGACCAGCTCAACCGCCTGAAAGCGATGACGGACTTAAACGGCCAGACCATCAGTTTCGGCTACGACGCCCTCTCCCGGCGGGCGAGTCTGACTCTGCCGAACGGAGTCGTCAGCACGTATGGCTACGATGCCGCCAACCGCCTGACCAGTCTCATCCACACGAAGGGTGCGGCGACTCTCTCGAGCTTCGCCTACGCCTACGACCCGCTCGGCAACCGGGAAACCCGGACCGATGCAGCCGGGACACATGCCTATAACTACGACCCGCTCTCCCAGCTGGTGATCGCGGATGAGCAGGCCAGCGGCACGCCCAGTCTGGCCCTGACCTACGATGCGGTCGGCAATCGTCTCCAGGTCACCCGGGGTAGTACCACCCAAGCCTACACGCCCAATGCCCTCAACCAGTACAGCGCCGTCGGCGGGACGGCCCAGACCTCCGATGCCAATGGGAACTTGACCGCTGATGGGACGGCTACCTACACCTTCGATGCGGAGAACCGGCTGACGCAGGTGGTGAAGGGCGGGGTGACCACCAGCTTTACCTACGATGCGCTGGGCCGGCGGGCCTCCAAGACCGTAAGTGGCGTGACGACGAAGTTTCTCTACGACGGGGCGGATCTGCTGGAAGAGACGAATACGGCCGGCACGGTTCAGGCCCGCTACCTCTACGGCCCGGGGATTGACGAGCCCTTGGAGCTGAAGCGCGGGACGACCACCAGCGCCTACAGCACCGACGGCCTGGGCTCCATCACCCACCTCACGACTGCCACCGGGGCCATCGTGGAGACCTACACCTACGAGACCTTCGGGAAGCTGACGATCAAGAATGCCGCCGGCACCACCCTGGCGACCTCCGCCTTGGGCAACCGCTTCACCTTCACGGGGCGGGAGTGGGACTCGGAAACCGGGCTCTACTACTACCGGGCACGATACTACCACCCCGGACAGGGGAGGTTTCTCTCCAGGGATCCCCTCGGCTACCTGCCGGATGTGAACCTGTATCGATATGTTGAAAACGACCCCACGAGTCGCACCGACCCCTTTGGTTTAGAAGCCAAGCAACCCACTCGAGATCTTAAAAATGCTGTCGAAGAAAATATCGGGTTTGGATCCTGTTGCGGTGCCTCTCGACAATGCAACAGCGGTCAGGCACCCCCTGGTTCAAATGCTCAACAGCAAGCATGCGCTGTTCATGATCGAGCATTAACTCAATTAAACAGGCGGTTCCAGCTGACGTACGAAGACTATGATCGAATAATTTTCGATGTGGCCAGGCGCCCCCATAAACCGGTGGCCGAAGCCAACAGAGCTCTTCTGGAGGCCTCAACGAACATATTTATTCGAATTTATTTCGGTGGTCGAAAAAGCGATACCACTACATTTAGAACTCCATACCCTGATCTCACTCCCGATCTAGGTGGGTTCAACAATATACCCAATCGATGGCCGATCTATCATTTCTACTACTAATCCTGTGACTTGCCGGCATGTCTCCTAGAGAAGCTATTCAGACCTGCTGTGTGGTGCTCGCTGTCTTAGTTATCGAGCTCGTGGCCTATTTCCTAATTGGATACCCCTCAGCTTTTCTAGGTGGAGACGTGCGCGCCACATATATTTTTCTACCGTTCATTGGGATGACACTCTTAGCAGCGGTTTTACTCTTGATACATGTGCTTGTGAGTGTTGTCGTAAGAAAACCTATAGACTCAGGCTATGTTAAGGTCATTTTAGGTGCTGCGTTCGTCTTACTGTCATTCATTTCCTTCGCAAAAATTCATAATATTAACACGGCAATCCGGAAAATGAAGCATGCTGAATCCTCTCTCCCTCTGCCTCCCGCTATTCCCCTTGACCATCGTGGAGGTTCTCTAGATCAGAGCATAGCTGGTCAACTAGGAGCCCAAGGGAGAGACCATGCACGCTCCCAGGAGGAAATCGAAGACCCGTTGCAACTTGCTGATCGGATTCTACGGTTGGCCACGCCAGACGACTACTGGCTTCAATACGTAAAAGAATTTCCTGATTTTGGATACGTTGCCTTAGTGGCGCATACGGGTTACGGCGATCCTCCCGGGTCGAGGTTTCCGCAGGCAATTGTGTTGGTCAAGTTTCACCAAACATTACAGACATCGCCAATGGAAACAGCTAGTGTCTTTCTCCAAGATCCACACCTTCGTCCGCTATACGGAGACAAGCTAATTCTTGGTCAAGAGAGAACATTGGAGATAAGGGGGGAGCGTATTCCAGTCGTGCAGGCTACCTATCAAGGGGCTCAGGGTGTGGTTGGTAAACTGGCGCGGCCAGATGGCGACATCGTGTTCCTGATCTGGCCCCCCAAAGGGTATGATCTCAGGCCCGCAGATTTTGCATGGTTGTTCAACGAAAACCAGAAGCGTCCTTAACAGGATCGCCTAGGCACTAACAGCTTCTGTCTTTTTCATCTTTACTGTTCTTTGACAACTTCCTTGCTCCTTCTCCCATCTCTTCGATGCGGAGAGTCGCCTGACGCAAGTGGTCAAGAGCGGGGTGACCACCAGCTTTACCTACGATGCGCTTGGCCGACGAGCGACGAAGACGGTGGGAGGCGTGACGACGAAGTTCCTCTACGACGGGGCGGACCTGCTGGAGGAAACCGACAGTGCGGGGACCGTCACTGCCCGCTACCTCGCCGGCCCTGGCCTCGATGAGCCCTTGGAGCTCAAGCGCGGCACGACCACCAGCTCCTACAGCACCGACGGCCTAGGCTCGATCACCCACCTCACGAATGCCACCGGGGCCATCGCCGAGCGCTACACCTACGAGACCTTCGGGAAGCTGACGATCAAAAATCCGGGTGGGACGACCCTAACCACGTCCGCATTGGGGAACCGGTTCACCTTTACGGGAAGGGAATGGGATTCGGAAACCGGACTCTACTATTATAGGGCCCGATACTACAATCCAAATACAGGGAGGTTTCTGTCTAGAGACCCCCTCGGCTACTTGCCGGATGTGAACCTGTATCGGTATGTGGGGAATAATCCGGTGAACTGGATCGATGCGTTTGGGCTCGACAAAGCGCCAGCATGGAAGAAGCAAGGGTTTCGCTCCCAAGAAGAATATCTGCTGGCGGTCGAACAGGAAACGCTCGAACCCGTTTCCTTACCGAACGATCCGTTCTTTATCCTACTGGGCTTTATTCCCGCTCGGGCGTTTATGGTGGGTGAGGCTACGTTTGCTACCGCAGGGCGATTAGCAGCTAACCGAGCGGCGGGAAACGCATTTCGTGACGAAATTGCCAATCTACTGCGTCTAGCAGGATATGAAGTGCGCACAGAAGTGTATAAAGGGACGCCGCTTGGGAGACGGTTTATCGATATTGAAGTCTCAAAAGGCGGTCAAATACTCGGTGGTGTTGAAACAAAAGTAGGAGGAGCTATCTATAATTCAGGTCAACGCGCAAAGGATGCTTATCTACGCTTGCAAGGTTACATTGTTACTGTGGTGAGAAACAGATGAGCGCATCTGAATTTACTAAAGTCATGCTTGACTATGTACACGCTGTATTAAAACCAGTGGGTTTTAGTAAAAGTGGAAATTCCTTTTCGGCTCAGCGCAACAACGATGTGGTCTGGGTGGTACAACTTCAGAAGAGCCAAAAATCGACGACCGATGTGTTGATAGCCACTGTGAATCTCGGGGTTTTTTCTCATTTACTTGCTACACGTCTAGGTCGTGATTCAAAAGAACCAAGCGTATGGGATTGTCATTGGCAGGAGCGGTTAGGTTTCTTAACACCGGAGCGATCTGACAGGTGGTGGGAAGTACAAACCATCGAAGAAGCGCAACGATCTGGAGAGGAGCTGTCCGGCCTTCTTACAAAATACGGACTACCTACTTTTGAGGTATTATCATCGACTGCAGCCCTTCAAGAGCTGTGGAGCAGCGGGCGCTCTCCAGGTCTGACTGAAGTGCAGCGTCAGCGTTATCTAAAAGCTATTGAACGAATCTCTAGCACTTAACAACAGAGTAATCCGGGGGACACGAGACTTAAGTCCTCACAGATGACTCTCCCTGCTCTTATACTCAGCCTGGGGAATTCCGGTGCCACAATACTATTTTGGCGATGATCTAATTCGATGGCCCGTCTCCCCCGCTTGACCCTGCCCGATCTGCCCTACCACGTCACCCAGCGCGGCAACCGCCGCCAGCCTGTCTTCTTCCAGCCGGAGGACTACCGCACCTACCTCCAGCTGCTGCAGGCCCAAGCGCAGCGCTACGCGCTGGAGGTCTGGGCCTACTGCCTTATGCCCAACCACGTCCACCTCATCGTCGTGCCCCGGCAGGCGACCAGCCTCACCCGGGCGATCGCCGAGACCCACCGGCGCTACACCCGCGCCATCAACTTCCGCGAGGGCTGGCGCGGCTTCCTCTGGCAGGGCCGCTTCGGCTCCGTCGTGTTGGATGAACCCCACCTGCTGGCAGCGGTGCGCTACGTGGAGCGCAATCCGGTGGCCGCCCGGCTGGTGGCCCGTGCGGACGACTATCCCTGGTCCAGCGCTCGGGCCCATGTCCAGGGCCAGCCCGATCCCGTGCTGACCAGCCACGTCCTGAAGGAGCGAATCACGGACTGGGCGGCCTTCCTCACCGAGGAGCAGGATGATCACCTGGAGCAGGCGCTGGACCGCCCGACCAGCCAGGGGCGGCCCCTGGGCAGCGCCGCCTTCCTCGCCCAGCTGGAAGCGCGGACCGGTCGGCGCCTGCGCCGCGGTCGGCCCGGGCGGCCGGTCGGAGCGGGGAAATAGTATTGTGTCCCCGGAATGCCCGGCAGGGAATACGATAGCGAGACCGGACTCTACTACTATCGAGCACGATACTACAACCCCACACAGGGGAGGTTCCTCTCGCGAGATCCCCTCGGCTACCTGCCGGATGTGAACCTATATCGGTATGTGGGGAATAATCCATTAAACTTAACTGACCCAAATGGGCAGAATCCAATCTTAGTTGCTATCGGTCTAGGGGCATTGTTTGGTGCGGCCGTAGGGTGGCAAAACGCTTTTTTTGCAGCACATGGACAACTTAGTTTTCGGCAAGGACTGGCAGCGGCTGGTGTTGGTGCTATTGCTGGAATGGGAATAACGGTGGCTGGTACAGGCGCTTCCATTTTGGTTGTAGCAGGTTGGGCTGGAGGGTTTTCAGCATTAGGATCACTTGCTTATCAGTCTCTCGCTGGCACCGATATTGCTAATTTAAATTTAACCTCGGCAGGAATCGCGTTTTTGGTTGGTGCCGCAGGTGGCCTATTTAGTGCTTCTGTATGGCTGCCCTATGAAACTGGAACAGTCAGTCCTGCTTTGCAGGCATTAACCAGTAAGCTCGCGGCTGCCGGAGGCATTACATCTCCTTGGGGGGCTCTGGGATCCGTACTCAGCCCCCTCCTTCGCCTGACTCCTCAAGATCTTTTTGGTATTTTTGGACCTACTCGAGGATCATCTGATCCCAAAAAGAGGCGTCGTACTCAATGAAAACCTCAAGCTCTCTTCCGTCGGATTCTATAGTTTTTGCATATCCAGGTGGCACTTTCCACTTGGCTCCATGGGCAGCGTATTTTGCTGGAATCACTCTTCTCTGGCTTAACTACTTCTATGGAGATCACTTCAAATCAGAACGAGGATTGTTCTGGATTGGTTTTGCCTCAATTTGTTTTTTGAACGGATTTTATAGTGAATGGTCACTGCGCAATCAACCTGGCCAGATTTTGGTAAATGAAACAGGGCTGACCTGCACGCTTCCATGGGGTCGTCGGCGTCAATTTTCTTGGGAGGATATTCGAGAAATTCGATGTACTGCGCGTCGCTTATATGCGGGGTTTTCTCATTGGGAGGTTCGAGGACTACAACCTACAGATCGCATCACCTTTAGCTTTGAACTGAAGTGCTACAAAACTCTCTTGCGGATAATCCGCGACCGTGCTCCTCGCCTCCAACGTTTCGATCCGCTGCCAGCGGATCTGCAAGACAATTGAGAGCCTATTCTATCGAATTCCGGGAAAATCGGAGGCGTTCCAAATAGTATCGCCTCGCCGATCACTCCTGCTTACCCGCATCCCCCACACCATGACTGCTAACTCCAACACAGCGGAGAACCGGCTGACCCAAGTGGTGAAAGCTGGGGTGACCACCGCTTTCACCTATGACGCGCTCGGGCGAAGAGCGACCAAGACCGTCAACGGGACCACGACCAAGTTCCTTTACGATGGGGCGGACTTGCTCGAGGAGACGAATACCAGCGGGACCATCCAGGCCCGTTATCTCTACGGGCCGGGCATTGACGAGCCCTTGGAGCTCAAGCGGGGCACGACCACGAGCTCCTACAGCACCGACGGCCTGGGCTCCATCGTCCATCTGACGACCAGTGCCGGCGCGATCGCGGAAACCTACACCTATGAGACCTTCGGGAAGCTCACGATCAAGAATGCCAGCGGAACGACCCTGACGACTTCCGCCCTGGGGAACCGGTTTACCTTTACGGGGAGGGAGTGGGATAGTGAGACAGGACTCTATTACTACAGAGCACGATACTACAGTCCAAATACGGGGAGGTTCCTCTCACGGGATCCGTTAGGATACCTCCCAGATACCAGTCTGTATCGGTACGTAGTAAATAACCCAACGAGTTTTACAGATCCCTTTGGACTAGACTACTGGATTGAGGGACCGACATCAGGTCCCGAGGAAAGCGAACCGCCATTTCATGAAAGCGTGAACGTGGGCGACCCTAACGCAGAATACGATTCATACAGCTTTGGGGTTAATGGAAATGAGAATCCTATCTATGGTACAGAGGGAGAGGTATACAAGGATCCATATCGAGGAGGTAAGATTCGTCGAGGTTTCTATAGAAAAACAACACCTGAAGAAGATCATTTGATTAAGGTATACCTTGAAAGCCAAATTAGCCAGAGAGGTCCATATCGGATCTTTGGTCATAGCTGTCGGAACTATTCCGAGGAACAGTTCCGGCGTCTATCGCAGCAGGGATTTGGTCAGCCTTTGGAGCCCCCAATAAGAGTAGGCCATCGGCGCACATCAAATAAGAGATCTTCGGCGGGCTCCTTATCTACAACCCGCCCGCAACACCTCAAGGTGCTTGTTACTCAACTCTACCAAGTGATTTCAAAATTAGGAGGTAATTAAAATGTTTTATACCGTCGTTTTTTTGGTCCTTTCAATTTCTCATCTCATACTGCAGTTTTTTGCGTGGAGTTTTGCACCAGGAAATACGGCGCGAGATCTAAGCCATACATTCTTCGGTAGAAGTTGGCCTATCGTATCTTTCCCAGTCTTTTGGATGCTCCCAAAGGATTTTGACGCCTCGTTTTTCTGGGTTCCATTCGTTGCGAATAGCATTATCTGGGGAGTATCAGGTTCTGTGGTTATCTTCCTAATCCGAAAAACTATTCGCTGAAGTTATCAGGAATTCCGGTGCCACAATACGATTTCACGGTTGACCTAGTCCAGGAATTCCGCCCGGAATTCCGGGGACACGACACATAATGCGACCTGAGTGACATGAGGCGATGGCCCGTCTGGCCCGAATTGTCTTGTCGGATCTGCCCCACCACGTCCTCCAGCGCGGGAAAATCGAAGGCGTTCCAAATAGTACCGCCCAGGATCAGGGATGCCGAGACGACCAGGGGTTCCGGGGACCGACGACCTAATTCCTCACGAATGACCCATCTCGCCCTTGTGCTTAGCCTGAGCATTGCGTTCGCTCCTACCGCCTCCGCCACTCCGCTCCTGGCCTACACCCCGAACGCCCTCAACCAATACACCGCCGTCGGGGGGACGACCCAAACCTACGATGCCAATGGCAACCTCACCGCCGATGGCAGTGCCACCTACACCTTCGATGCCGAAAACCGCCTGACGCAGGTCCTCAAGAGTGGCGTGACCACCAGCTTCACCTATGACGCGCTGGGCCGGCGGGCGACGAAGACGGTGGGAGGCGTGGCGACGAAGTGCCTCTACGATGGGGCGGACTTCTCAGGGAAGCCGCCACGGGCAGTTATTCTTACTTGACGAAAGTAAAATAGTAAAGTATACTCCTCATTGCAGAGAGGAGGAAAGGTCATGTTGGTGAAGCGGTCACGGAAGAATCAGGTTGCGCTTCCGAAGGTGATCTTGGAGCGTGCAGGGCTCGGCCCGGATGACGTCTATTTCCAAGTGGACTATACGCACGGCGTCATCATCTTGCGTCCCGTGGAGATTGAAGCGCGCATTCCTCCAGAGGCTCTGGAGCGGTTCAAAGTGAAGACGCTCAAAGGGCACGCCGGCGATCGCCCCTTTCACTCAATGGACGCGTTGATTAGAGACCTCAAGAAGCGTTCACAGTAAGCGATGGGCCGGCTTCTTGTCTCTACCGCGAGGTTTCGCCGCGCCTACTCCCGCCTTCAAACAGCCGAGCAAGCCCTCGTCGATCACACCCTGCAACAGCTTGGCGCGTATTTTGAAACCGGACACGCACCAGTCGGCCTGGGGATGAAGAAGCTGGGTGTGGGTATCTTTGAGGTGCGGGCGGGCCTTGCACTACGGATCGTGTACGTTCAGGAGGGCCAGACCGTCGTCCTGGCGTTGTTGGGCGACCACGATGAGGTCCGCCGATTCCTGAAGCGACAGTAGAAAACCGGAGGCGTCCTAAATCGTCTCGCCTCGCCAATCGTGCCCGCCGCCGTTCTCTTCCCAAGACATGGCCGCTGACCCCTACGATGCGGAGAGCCGGCTGACGCAGGTGGTCAAGAGCGGAGTGACCACCACCTTTACCTATGATGCGCTAGGACGACGGGCCACCAAGACCGTCGGCGGGGTGACGACGAAGTGCCTCTACGATGGGGCCGACCTGCTGGAAGAAACGAATACGGCCGGCACGATCCAGGCCCGCTATCTCTACGGCCCAGGGATCGATGAGCTTTTGGAGCTGAAGCGGGGGACCACCACTAGTTCCTACTCCGCGGATGGCCTCGGCTCCATCGTCCACCTCACGAATGCCACCGGGGCCATCGCCGAGCGCTACACCTATGAGACCTTCGGGAAGCTGACGATCAAAAACCCCACCGGGACAACCCTTGCCACCTCCGCGCTGGGGAACCGGTTTACCTTCACAGGCAGGGAATGGGATTACAACCGGACTGCGTGACTACTGATTGTTGTTTGAGAGATATGTATAACTATATGGTAAATTTTCGCTTTCTATGCTATCTTGGAAGCTGAGCCATGGATCGTCACTTCGGCAGCTTTGTCTGGAACGTGAGGAAAGAGGCGGCCAACATCAGAAAACACGGCGTCGACTTTGAAACCGCTGCCAGGGCTTTCAAGGATCCACGCCGGAAGCTCTATGCTGATGAAAAGCATGGTCAAGGAGAGGAACGCTTATTTTGCTTCGGAAAGGTCAGTGGCAGGATTCTCACGGTTCGGTTTACCTATCGAGAGGGAATGGTCAGACTCTATGGCGCGGGCTACTGGAGGAAGGGGAGGCGCTACTATGAGCAGGCGGGCGACTGATACCGATTTTCCGATCGGGAAACTTACCAGGATCGCGGACATCCTTCCCCCACCGGAGAAATTGGTCATACCGCAAGAGACGGTTAAAGTGACACTGCTCCTAAGCAAGTCGAGTATCCAGTTCTTCAAACGGCAGGCGTCGCAGCATCGGACCAAGTATCAGCGGATGCTCCGAGAGCTCGTGGATCGGTACGCGCAGCAGTTCTCGAAGTAAACTGAGACCTGGGAGCATCGCTGAATTGCGGTGCCACCATACCGTTTCCACTCGCCCGTATCACGGTTCCCGACTTCCCGTACCATATCACCCAGCGGGGCAATCGCCAGCAAGACCCCACACGATAATTTTGCTATAATAGGCTCACCTACCCGACTATCCCGCAGTCGCACCAGCCTACAGAGGAGGGAACCATGTCCTGGATGCAGAAGCTCATCGACCGAACGCTAGGCATCGAGCCGCTCTTTGCCCACTGCGATGTGCCGTGCGGCATTTACGATCCGCACGGGGCCGCCATCGCGGCCAAGACCGTCCATACGATGAATACGAAGCTCACCCAGCTGCCGGTGCCCGCCCCGACCGCCCCCGCGCACGACCACCTGGAATACCGCAACACCCTCGTCCGCATGGTCCAGACCAAGGAAGCCCATACCCAGATCTGCAAGCAGGAGCTGCTCATCCTCTGGACCGACTACTTCAAGCCGGAAACGCTCTCGATGTTCCCGGACCTGCACGAGACCTTCTGGAAGGCGGCCAAGCTGTGCTCCTACAACAAGCAGCACGTGGACACGGCCAAGTCGCAGGAGCTAATGGACGCAGTCGGCAAGGTCAGCGAAATGTTCCAGAAGGCCGAGGCCGCGAAGAAGAAGTAAGCGCCATGTCGCTCTTCGGGCGGTTGATGCGGATTTACGGCCACAGCATGTCCCCCGTGCTCAACCCCGGCGAGCTCGTGCTGGTGCGCCCGAACGCCTTTGACGCGCGCGCGCCGCGCCGCGGAGAGATCGTCGCCGTCCGTCCCGCCGCGTTCGAAGGGCAAGCGCTCGTGAAGCGGGTCGTGGGCCTGCCGGGCGAGCGGGTGGCCGTTGAGGGACGGGAGTGGACCCTGGGAGACGAAGAGTTCTTTCTGCTGGGCGACCGCACCGAGGACAGCTGTGATTCCCGCATCCTCGGGCCGGTCAGCCGGCAGGAGTTGGTCGGGCCGGTCACGGTCCGGCTGTGGCCCTGGACGGTTTTAACCCCTGCGGATTCCACACCTTAGTCGCCGGCGGCTGTTGCAGTCTCCAGAAGGTATCCTGCCACGATGAAGAAAGTGCTGACCATCCTGCTCGTGCTGTTCGCGGTCGTCGCCGTGGGCCTGGCGGTCTTCATCGCGACGTTCGACGCCGACCGCTATCGCCCGCTGCTTGTGCAGAAGCTGCAGGAGGCGCTGAAGCGGCCGGTCACACTGCAGCGGCTCTCGCTGGGCTGGCGGCAGGGTATCGCGGTCCGCCTGCAGGGCCTCACGATTCCGGATACGGCACCCGGTGCCGAGCCGCTCCTGCAGGTGGACTCAGCCGATGCGGTGGTGAAGCTCCTGCCGCTGCTGCAGAAAGACGTGCAGGTCTCGGCGGTCGTGCTCTCGAAGCCCCGCGTGCACGTGGTGCGCGATGCCCAGGGACAGATCAACCTGCTTGGGTTGGCGGCCGCGGCCGCTCCGGCAGGGGCCGCTCGCCCCAGTCCGAGTTCGCACGCGCCCGGGGATGCGGTCAGTGTGGCCGTGAGCGCGCTGCGGCTGGAAGACGGCTCGCTTCACTGGTCGGATGCCATGACGCAGCCGGCCACCGATCTATGGCTCAAGCACGTGCAGGTCAGCGCCCGCCACATCGCCCCGGGACGGCCCATGGACGTGGACGTGAGCGGGGCGCTGGGCGCTGAGGCGACGAATTTCAAGTTTACCGGCCGCCTGACGCTGCCGGGTCCAGGGACTGCGGGATCGGTCGAAGATCTGAAGCTGGCGTTGAGCGGGCTGCCGCTCGAGTCGATCGTTGCACAGGCCGCCGGAGAGCCCCAACTCCATGGGAAGCTGACACTGAATGTGCAGGGGGCCGTGCCGAGCCTCGCCCCGGAGGCGCTGCTTGCGTCCGCCTCCGGCAGCGGGCGGGTGGCGCTCGCCGAGCCGGTCGTGACCAACTTCAATCTGCTGCGCGAGGTGTTTGGACGGTTGTCCGTTCTGCCGGGGCTCGTGCAGGCGCTGGAGTCCCGCCTGCCGCCGGAATATCAGGAAAAGCTCACCGCGCGCGATACCATCCTTGCCCCGATTGATCTGAACGCCCAATTGGAGCAGGGCGCGCTGCGGTTTGACGCGTTCCAGGTGCGCACCGACGCCTTCGGCCTCACCGGGTCGGGCCGTGCGGGCCTCGACGGCACGATGGCCATCAACGCCATGCTGCAGATTGACCCGACCATGTCGGAGGCCATCTTCCGCAGCGTGAAGGAGCTGCGCGCGCTGGCGAACAGCGCCGGCGAACTGGAACTCCCCCTCGTAATCCAGGGCCAGGCGCCCCATGTGGCCGTTTTGCCGGACGTGAAATACGTCGCGTCCCGTGTCGCGGTGACCGCGGCGGTGGATGCCCTGAGCCGGTTCCTTCAGCGGAAGGAAGGTGCCAGCGAGGAATCTGTACAGCCGGATGCGACCGCGGCACCGGCTGAGCCGCAGCCGCCCTCGACCGGCGACCTGCTGGGCAGCGTGCTGCAGCGGGTGCTGCAGCCGAAAGGCGGCAGCGGGACCTCCTCCCAGTAACCCCTTATGCGCAACGAGGATGCTCGGCAGATCGGCGGGGAGTTGCGGGCCATCGTCCAGCGCTTGAAGGCGCTGGCGAAAGACGCGCGCGCCCAGCGCAGCGCTGAAGCGGAAGCGATTGAGATTGCGGTCGTCAATGTGGACTCAGCGGTGGAGATTCTCACGGAATGAATGGCACAGCGAACATCAGCGTCACCACGGCAGCCGGCACCAGCGGCTGGACCTTCGGCGTGCAAGTCGCTCAGACCAACGGCCAGACACGGCACCAGGTGACGCTGACCCAGCAGGACTTCGACACGCTGACCAGCGGCAAGACCACGACTCCGGAGGAGCTGGTCCGCCGCTCCTTTGAATTCCTGCTGGAACGGGAAGCCAAAGAGTCCATCCTGCGCCAGTTCGACCTGCCCGCCATCACCAAGTTCTTCCCCGAGTACCCCGTTGAGATCCGCAAGCGGATCTAACCGGTCCTGCGGCTGATGCCACGCGTCCGTTCCCGCCGGTCCTTCGGCTCGCACCACGGCCGTCGGCCATGGGCTCGCTCAGGATTCCGCCCCACGGGTGCACCGAAGGGTACCGCGGGTTCTATTCGTGGGGCTCCACTGCCACGGTTTACCCTGGATGCGTTGAACCGCCTGCTCATCGCCGAGCCGGGCCAGGCGCTGCGGCAAGCCCGGGTGCTCGAAGGCCGCCTGACGACGGACACCAAGAACCGCCTCGTGTACCGCGCGGAGTCCACCAACGGAGTGGATGGCCGCCCGGGTCCGGAGTCCTTCGTTCTGGACGGCGACTGGCGGCTGACCGCGGACCACGAGCTGGCGCTGAGCCTCCGGCAGGGCGCGCGGCAAGGCCGGCAGACGCTCTCGCTCAAAGGGACGCTGCAGGCTCCGCAGGCCCGCATGCTCGTCTTCGCCCTGCGCAGCGACGAGCACGCGCAGGGTGCGCTCGACCATCGGTTGTCGCTCTCGGGCCGGTGGGGGGCGGATGCGAAGAACCGGCTCGTCTTCTTCCTTGAGCGCGCGGACGGATCCGAAACACCGCTGACGCTGCAGGGCGGCTGGGAGGTGGACGAGCGCCAGCGGGTCCTCTACCGGTACCGCCAGCGCGCGTCCGGGCGCCGGTCCGACGAGCGGCAGCTGGCCTTCGAGGGGGCGTGGGATGTGACGGCGGCCGATCGGCTGACGTACCGCCTGGCCGGCTCGGATAACGCCTCGTTTGAATTCCGCGCCCGGCTGAGCAGCCCGTCGCTCATCGCGCGCGAGGGGCGTATCGTCTACGACGTCGGCATCGGCCTCACGCAGGGGCGACGCCAGGTCCGCCGCGTCGAGCTCTTCGGCTCCTGGAAGCTGTACCGCGACCTCTCCGTCTCATTCGAGATGCCGATGGCCGGCGGCCGCGTGCAGTCCCTCCGGTTTCAGGGAACGGCGGCCCTGGGGCCGCGCGACCAGGTGGCGGTGGCGCTGTCCACGCGCCGTCGTGAGCGGCTGGGGCTGACTGTCCTGTTTGCGCGGAAGCTGCTGCCCAATGCGGAGCTGTTCCTGCGGCTGAAACAGGCGCCGGATGAGCGCGCCGTGCTCGGCGGCGTCCGCGTCCGGTTCTGATGGGCCCGTTTCCGGTCTCGCCGAAGAAGCAGCAGGAGCTGGCCGCGTTCATGCGGCGGCTCGGGGTGGCCGAAGCAGACCTTGAGGAGCGGTTCGTCACGTCCCGCGGGCCAGGCGGGCAGAATGTCAACAAGGTCGCGACGTGCGTCGTCCTGCGGCACGTCCCCTCCGGGCTGGAGGTGCGCTGCCAGCAGGAGCGCTCCCAGGCGCTGAACCGTTTCCTCGCGCGCCGGCTGCTGCTGCAGCGGCTCGAGACGCAGCGGCTCGGAGCGCTCAGCGTGGAAGCGGCGCGCATCGCGAAGCTGCGCCGGCAGAAGCGCCGGCGCTCCCGCCGCGCCAAGGAGAAGCTGCTGCGCGACAAGCATCTGCGGGCCGCCACGAAACGCCTGCGG
>Ga0080064_1000559_pt1 | contig 95163 bp, 76 predicted proteins | sample Subgrocontami54m_FD_69260 | JGI IMG/M metagenome (GOLD analysis project Ga0080064, IMG submission 69260) | Subsurface groundwater microbial communities from S. Glens Falls, New York, USA - GMW46 contaminated, 5.4 m (SPADES assembly) (version 2) ...
GGTTCCGTCGGTTACCGATAGAACGGGTACGGGGATGGCTAGCGTCACCGCCGCAAGGAGCGGCAGCAGGCCCGCCACCGCTCGCGCGTCACTTCTTGAGCGGATTCCAGACGCCCTTCGATTGGTAAAACTCGATGGCGCCCGGGTGAAAGTCGAGGGCCGAGCTCTGGACCGCCGATCCCAGGCTCAGGTTTTTCGCCTCAGCGTGGATCTTCGCCAGGTCGGCCTGGCTCTCGAATATGGTCGTCAGGATCGCTTTGACCAGCCCCGCGTCCATGCTCGCGGGCACCACGAGGAGGTTCGCCACGCCGGCCACCTGGGCGTCCCTCTCCGTCTCGTAGGCGTCGGTCGCAATCCTCGTCGGGAAATAGAACGAGCCGTACTTCTCCACCATTTTCGGGATCACATCCGCGTGGTCGAGAATCTGGATCTTCGTGGACGTGCGGAGATCGAGGATCTGCGACGTGGGCAATCCGCCGCTCCAGAAGAACGCGTCGATCTTCCCATCTCGCAAGGCGTTCGCCGAGTCCGCCACACCGAGGCGCTCCCGCTGGATGTCGTTCGCCGGGTCCAGGTCGTACGCCTCCAGGAGCCGGTCGGCGATGATCTCGGTTCCCGACGCAGCAGCGCCGACGGAAACGCGCTTGCCCCTCAGGTCGGGCACGCTGCTGACGCCCGCGCCATCCTTCGCGACGACGTGCGTGTAGTTCCAATAGAGAGCGGCGATGGTGCACGCGTCGACCTCCTCTTCGGACTTGAAGGGCCCGCGTCCCACAAACGCGTCGAAGGCCGTGTCCGCCAGGGTGAAGGCGAGATCTGCCTTGCCATCGCGGATGAGCTGCATGTTTGCGACTGACCCCGCAGTGGACTGCGCACTCGCCGCGACCTTCATCTTCTTCGTCAAGATGTCCGCCAGGCCACCGCCGTAAAGGATGTACACCCCACCGGTGCCACCCGTCGCAATGTTCAGCGTTCGCCCCTCGAAGGACACGACGCCGGGCGGTCCGCTGGCAGACTGCGGGGGCGGGGCGGCTCGGGGGGCCTGGCACGCAAGGAATGTCAGCCCGACGAGCAGCAGGATAGGACGGCGCGCGCCAAGCCACCTCATGGTCGGAATATGGCCACGCACTTCTCGGAGTTGAAGATGTAACAATCGGCAAAGACCAGGATATCGGCCTTTCGCCCCTCCATGGCGCCAGCCAAGCAGACCCAATTCAGGATCTCATGCTGGCCGGAATCGCGTATCTCTTCTGGGGTGAGGTCGCGCCACACCCGTAGGTCCCCGGACTGTAGCTCCGCGAGGCGCTTGCGGTCCGTCTCAACATCGGGCCAGAGGTAGTGATTCTTCTGGGTCAGCGAGCCGTGAGACCAACTCGACGAGCCGATGACGACGGCACGCCACGGGCTCTCGCTAATGATCCGCCCAACTTCTTTTCCAATGTCGTAGACGCGCCACGGCATGGGTGAGGGCGGGGGCGGATCCTCCACGTCCTCCATCAGTCGACCGCGCACGGGCTTGCGTCCAGGACCGGGGATGCGCATATCGCTGCCGTAGCAGTTGATAGAGAAGGGGATCAGCGGGAACGGGAAGCCCTTGTCATCCATGTCGAGGTACTGGACCGTGGACGTGAATGCGTGTCCGTAATCCTCGCGATTGTGGAGCTTCCATGACGTCCCGATGTCGAAACCGCTCTTGATCAGCTCACGGGCGATGTGGTTCGCCGCGTCTCGGTGGCCCTTCAACGTCATGTGGCCGCCGTTCGCCCGCGGCCGCTTGCACTCCACCTCGTCAATGGCAAAGATCGCGAAGGGGGGCAGGAGGTCCTCCTGAAAGACCTCGTACTGGTCGTCGCCGAACATAATTACGAAGTCGGGGTTGAACTCCTCGATGGCGGCACGCGCCTGCCGATAGGCGGGCTGGAGCTTGGCTTGATAGGCGCGCGCGTAGGCGATGCCATTGTCGTCCGCCCATTCTTCGCGCATCTTGGCTGGCCAGTTTTTGGGGTCCTTCATGTGCTCAGGCGTGAGCTCGCTCGCCAGGTTGAACGTGAGGTAGATATCGGTCAGCACCTGTGGCGGCCCGATGATGCCGGGGCCATGGCTGCAACCGATTCCAAGCATTTCGCCCACTAGGAGTCCTCCATAACCAGTCACTGCGGTCTTCTCGCGTATTAGACACCAGCGCCGCCTGCGCCGCAAACACCCACCGGTCATCCCTGAGGGCGGAGCCCGAAGGATCCGTTCCCCGCCACCCGTATACGGATTCTTCGCCTGACGGCTCAGAATGACAGGCGCGACAGTCCCTGGTATCATCGCTGGGCCTGGCATGGCCACCAAAAGAAGGAGGTCCCGGATGATCGTCGATATCCATGGACATACCAACGCGCCGCCATCCCTCTACGCCTACAAGGCGCAATTGCTCTCAGGCCGAGGGGCGCACGGCAAGGGGAATTCCGGCGTAACTGAAGAGGCGATGGCGAACAACGTGAAGAACCATCTTGCCAACAATCTGGACAAGGTGGGGACCGACGTTCAGTTCCTTTCTCCGCGGCCATTCCAGCTCATGCACTCCGAGAAGCCTGACAAGATCGTCCACTGGTGGGTCGAGGCCAACAACGACGCAATCGCCATGAGCGTGAAGCTTGCGCCGGATCGCTACCGCGGCGTCGCCGGACTTCCGCAGTGCGCGGGCTCACCGATCACCGATACGTTTGAAGAGATCGACCGCTGCGTCAACGATATGGGCTTCGTCGGCATCATGATCAACCCGGACCCGTACGAGGGCAACGGCACTCATGCGCCTGGAATGGGCGATGAGTACTGGTACCCGCTGTACGAGAAGATGGTGCAGTTGAACATCCCCGCGCTGATCCACTCCGCGGCGTGCAAGGATCCGTGGGACACCTATTCCAATTACTTCATCGCGGTCGAGACGCGCTGCATCATCTCGATGGTGTCCAGCGGCACGTTCGACAAGTTTCCTGACCTGAAGATCATCGTCGCCCACGGTGGCGGCGCTGTCCCGTACCAGGTCGGCCGTTACCGCGCATTCTTTGGCCGCCACTTCGAGTCGCAGGGCGGCTTCGACGTGCAGATGAAGAAGTTCTATTACGACACCGTGCTCTACAACCAGGAGGGGCTCGACCTGCTGTTCAAGGTCGTCGGCAGCGATCGGTGCATGTTCGGCACCGAGAACCCGGGCACCGGTACCTACAAGGACCCGACGACCGGCAAGATGCTCGACGACACGAAGCCAGTGATCGAGGGCATTCCGGGCCTGAGCGCCCAGGACAAGAAGAACGTCTTCGAGGACGTTGCGAAGAAGGTCTTCCCCCGCGCTAAGCTCTGATCGACACGCGAGGAACTACGTCAAAGAAGGCACCCGGCCACCAAAGTGACCGGGCGCCTTCTTTGACGTGCTGCAGTTGACTGGCGTCAGAGATCGCTCTCTTCTGAGTAAGCGTATTCACTCCCGCCACAGTTTCAGGACACCCGTGACCTGACTCTTGGCCGCACTCCTTGTGCGTCGCCGCCGGGTCCGATGTGCTCCTCGAAGGTGAGCCGCAGCACCTCTGAGCTTGGCGACTTTTGTCTGCCTTCGCCAAAAGCGTCGGTTCGCCTTCACAGTAACACTGTTTCCAAAGCGCAACCGGTCTGCGGCCACTAAGCGAGAATCGCCGGCTGCATCCGCGCCTGGTGCACCCGGCGCATCACGCGGCCGGACGAAGGGACTAGGTGATCCCGAAACGGATGCATCGATTGCCCAATCGCTCGGAGTTGTCGCCACCTAACCTCTCTCTTTCATAAGCTCTGGGCAAAGGAATTCGATCCTAACGCTATGCTTCGCAAGCGGCTCCTGATAGGTCCCCCAACTGCGCGTATCTGAGGCATTCAGCACTACTGGGAAGGCAGCGCTGGCGATCGCAACGGCGACGAACTTCCGGTCGGAGCGGTCAAACCCCGCGAGATCAGGATCGTCCGGGAATTCGAGAAACTCCCGCTCGTCTTGGGCTGTAATCGTCACCGCTCGGCAATAAAGTTCGTTCGCCTGGTTGTCCCACAACCACTTGAAAAAGCTGTCCCCTGGTCCTGGTTGGCCGGCGAATGACAGGTAGCGTCGATATTCGTCGAGGATCAGCCCAAGGTCGTCGATCAGTACGGGGCGTTTGTGGCGAGCGTCCTGTAGCGCGACGATGCAGGCTGACACGCAGTCAAGCGGCGCTTGCTCGGCTTGGCCGTTCGCAACTATTGTGACGTTCGTATCAATCACAAGCGGCGACGTCAACCGGCCGCCACCCGCCGCTTCCGGGCTAGCGCGGCCTGAGCGGTCGCTGCTATTTCCCCAAATTCGTCGCCGAAGAAATGCTCCGGCCAATTCGAAATGTTGCCGAACTCGTCAAGTCGAAGAGCGGTGAGACGCGACTCGCCGTTCTCTTTGAGGGAGCAGAAGTACAGAGCCGCGTCTTGCGCCTCAAACGTTTCCTCGGCGATGCGACGTTGGATGCGTCGCAAGAGGTGTTCGCTATGGCTCTCGATAACGATTTGTAGCTTCCGAGTTTTGGCAACATCGGTCAACACACTGCCGAGTTCCGATTGCGCGGACGGGTGGAGATGGATCTCTGGCTGCTCGAAAATGACCGTCGATCCTTCCGGTACGTAGTGGCAGAGAGTAACGACTGGGAGAACCTGCGAAACGCCGAACCCAACGTCCGTGAGCAGCACCTTCGAGCCCTTGGCCGACCGCCTGACCCACACCTGAAACAGATTACTGGCGCCCGCGAGGGGAGACACTTCGAAACTGTGAATCAGACCCAGAGTCTTGAGTGACTCCGCAACGTGTGCCTCCAGATCTGCGCTTCGTCCGCGTCTCTCGGACGGATCACTGCCTGCCCACTCACGCGACGCCAGCAGCGCATCTACGGCGAATTCCCCACGGCGCCCAACGTCGCTCGGTTGCGAGCCGGTCCATCTATAAACCCTACGCGCGTCTTCCCGCAGCGGCCCAAGGTAGTAGAGACGGGAAAAGAGGCTCTCGAACTGAAGCTCCTGCCAGGACGCGTTGTCCGATAGCCACGGGTATTGAGCGCGCAAAAGATCGGGAAAACCGTAGAACTTTGCGGGTGGAGGAAGCGTCGCCATGCCCTCGTTATCACCCAGCAAGGGGTCAGGCTGCGGTTCGCTGGCGAACAAATCGTAGCCTTTGCGGCCATCCTTAGCTCGCTGCATGCCGAGCTCGTCGCCATCCTGGAAGTAAGTCATTCGGTCGACGACCGCCCGGCCCAGACTCTTCCCCTGACCCGGGAGCCAGTGGAGGCGAGCGCTGAAACCTGACATACGGCGCCCTGGGAGTAACAAGCGTTCGATCCCGCCGTCCCAATAGGTTCGAGTCCCATCCCAGCTGATTTCGAATTCCAGCGGCAGCTTTAGGTTGTGGCGGAATAGGACGTCGCGGAAGCTACCAAGGTCGACAGGGCTCCGGACATCTCCACCGAGATTGAGTACTCGCGCCCGATCGGGCGATTCGACGGTCTGCTTCAACATCAATAGCGCTTGTAGCAGGCTCGTCTTTCCGGAGCTATTCGTCCCAAACAGCGCCGTGATCGGAGCGAGACGAACATGGCCCGTTTCGCGCCATGACTTGAAGTTGCAGAGACGAAGCTCGGTTATCATGCGAGGCCTTTCTTGAACTGACGCCTGGCCACCGCCCTCGCGGCCAGGCGCGTCATCTCCGTCCAGATCTACACCCGACTGTTTGAACGAGAGCGCCTCGTGGACGCGCTTCTTATCAGTGGACAAGATCGTGTAGTCTCGCCTGGGCTAAATGCGGTAGGTCTCGAGGGTTTCTTCGGCGAAGATCTTGTCGAGATCGAGCTTCTTCTCCAGTAGGCCCTGCTCACTGGCGTAGTCCATCAGGGTCTGCAGAACGTGGCGATTTGGCTCGAGGCCGTAGGGCCAGAAATCTTCGCCCATCGTGTCTCGGACCTCTTCCAGCTCGGCGATCGACCCTGGAAGCATGAGCCGCATCGCCGAATCGTCGTCGAAGCTACTGAGAAACTCGTCTTTCGCGGCGCAGAACGCCTTGTACATGTTCATGGCCACCCAGGGGTGCGCCTCGAGGATCTCGCGACGGATCACCACGGTGTGCATGATCGGGAAGATGTTAGTTCGCTTGAAGTAGTCGCGTTCCATGTCGCGGAAGTCCGGGAACAGGCGGGCCACGCGATTGGTGCCATCACGGAACGTCCGTGGCGCGCGCGCCGAAATAAGGGCATCCACTTCGCCGGTGGCGATCATGTCGCTGAGGGTGCGTCCTTCCGGGATCGATTCCACAACCACCCCCTCCGGCAAGGTGATGTGCTGCTTCTCGATCCGGCCCGGCTCGAAGAGCCCGCCGGAGAACCAGCGCACGTCGCGTGGAGCCACGCCGTGGTCGTGCTCGAGAATGCCGCGCATCCAGATAGCGGCGGTGATCTGATACTCGGGCACCCCCATCTTGCGGCCCTTGAGGTCCTCCGCCTTCGTGATCCCGGACTTTGAGTTCACGAAGTAGAAGCCGTGGCGGAAATAGCGAGATGGAAACACGGGGATGGCGACGAGGTCGTCGATGCCCTTCGCCCGACGGATCAAGTAGGACCCCATCGACATCTCGGAGACGTCGAACTCTCTCGAGCGCGCCATTCGCCAGAACGTCTCCTCGACGGGCATGCAGAGGTAGTTGATGTCGATGCCCTCGGCCTCTACGGTGCCCCAGCGGAGGCCGCGAGTCCGGTCGTAATCGCCGCAGGCGAGCGTTAGCGGCAGCTTCATGCGCTTGCACCGTCCCAGTAACCAAAGGTGAGCCCGTGGCCTGTGCCCGCGAGCGAGCGATAACACGGGATGTAGTCGATGATCTGAATACCCGCGTCCATCGCACCCGCCACCGTGATCCAGTTCAGGGTCTCGGGGGTGCCCGGGCCACGATTCAGGCGATGCCGATCCAAGGAGCCCAGCGTGTCCGCGTCGTTCTCTAGCAAGGCGTCGATCACGATGTGGTCGAGGCTCTCATCCAGCACCTGATGGCTGAGTCCGCCCGACGCCATGAGCGCGACTCGCTTGTCCGAGTCCCATGCCTCGATGGCCCGTCGCAGCGCGCCACCCAGCGCATAGGCGCGGGCGGGCTTGATCTGGCTGGGGAGGTAGCGGTTGAGCATCAACGGAACCATCGGGATGGTGCACGTCTCGTTGTAGAAATCGTAGAAGCTCGTGAATGCCTCGTCGACGCCGTGCTCGGGGCGGAGCGCATTCCACGTCGCAACGTCGAAGCCCTGATCCACCAGACTGTCGATCAAATGGTCTGCGAGTGGTTGGTAAGCAGGGTACGTGCGGGGCTCGTGCTTCTTGCGTGAAAACAGCTCGGGAACGGGAATCCCGCTCATCTTGGCGGTCCGCTCGTCGAACTCACGCGGCTTCTCCGCGACCCGGTCCGAGAGCGACTCCCCACGATAGATGCTCATCACGGGGAGCTGGTCATCCACGAGCACCGAGTGCTGGTTGCTGATGACGATCACGACGTCGGGCTTCGCGCCCTTGACCACGTCGTTGAGCTTGCCGATGGCAACCTGCGTGGCGTCGAAGCGCTCCTGCTTCTTCTCCGGTCGGATTTCGTCGGCGATGTTGGCGGGAGCGCCGCGGGCGATCTCCGCATAGTCATACCGAGGATCTTTCTTATCGCGCTCGGCGAGCTTGTCCCATTCGGCCGGCTGGGTGCGCATCGTCGGTCCGTGGGAGCTGCCGAATCCCAAGACAATCTTGGCCATGATTCGCCTCCTTGTTGTTTGCCCTCCAAGGATACATCGCCTCGTCGCTGGGCTCCGCCAGCCACCTCAGTCGCAGTCGTCGCGGACTTCACCCCGCCCAGCGAAGCGCGCATTCATGAGTAGGTCGATCACATCCGCTTGACACGGCCTGATGCCCATGCAATGCTCGTCGCGGCTGCACACGGCCTGATGCCCATGCAATGCTCGTCGCGGCTGCACCAGCTCACGGTTCCGGTCCTGGGGGTGCTGTTCCGACTGAGCCGTCCGTTGGGATGGTGGTGACGCTGGGGGGTCCGAGGTGAGTGGGTTCCGTTTCATTGCTGCGACGCGCAGAGTATCGATCCTGGCCGCCGCGCTCATCGTCTTGATTGCGGGCTGTGCCGCCCCGCCATCGTCCGGCGGTGGCGCCAACCGCCCAAGCTCGGCAGGTCAGGACGCGCCGCACCAAACGCGGACCCTGAGCAGCGTGATGAAGGTCGAGCCGGCGAGCCTTGCCTACAAGCCGCTCCGCGCGTCAGGGATCAGCGTGGCGCACGCAGTTCGCCTTTTCAATGCCGAGCTGGACATCCTCGACGGGCGTGAGGCACGGCGGCCGTATCTAGCGGAGGCACTTCCCGAGGTCAACACCGACTCATGGAAGGTCTTCCCCGACGGACGGATGGAGACCACATATCGACTGCGCCCGAACATCACGTGGCACGACGGCGCCCCCCTCACGGCAAGCGACTTCGTCTTCGGGTGGCGCGTCTACGCAACGCCTGAGCTGGGTACGTCGTCACTGCGTCCCGCCAGCTTTATGGAGGACGTACAGGCACCGGACCCACGCACCCTTGTCATCCGCTGGCGCGCGTTGTACCCGGACGCGGGCGGCCTGTACGATGGCGCCTTCCCGCCGTTGCCGCGGCACATCCTCGAGAACGCGTACGAGAACGACTCTGCCGAGGCGTTCACCGCCAATCGCTATTGGGATGCGGAGTTCGTCGGCGCGGGCCCGTACCGGCTGGAGCGGTGGGAGCCGGGCGCACTCATCGAGGGCACGGCGTTCGAGGGACACGTGTTGGGTCGACCGAAGATCGACCGCGTCATCATCCGCTTCATGCCCGATGAGAACACGGTGCTGAGCAACTTGCTCGCGGGAAGCGTCGACTTCGCGTCGGACCGAACCATCCGCTTCGAACAAGCAAACGTGCTCAAGAACGATTGGGGGCCGAGGAACGGCGGAACGGTCATCCTGTCGCCTGTCCAGCCGCGATTTGCCGATGCCCAGCTCAGGCCTGAGTACGCCAATCCGTCGTCAATCATGGACCTTCGCGTCCGCCAGGCGCTCGCGCATGCCATCGACCGCCAATCGGTGAACGAAGGGCTCTACAACGGTACGAACGTTGCTTCGGACATACCAATCACCAGCCGAGCCCCCTACTTCGCGGAGCTCGACCGCACGTTCACCCACTACGCGAACGACGGGCGCCGCACCGATCAACTGATGAGCGAGGCGGGTTTCACCAAAGGCAACGACGGGTTTTTCGTGAACAGCACTGGCGAGCGCTTCACGCCCGGTTATCTGCAAGAGATTGGTGGGCAAACCGAGCGCGAGACCGCGCTGGTGACCGGGTCCTGGCGGAGCGCGGGTTTCGACTTCCAGATCACCGCCCTAGCCGCATCCCAGCTCAGGGACACACAGGCGCGGTCCACGTTCCCGTCCATTCATCTGACGGCCATGGCGCCGGCGTTCCGCTATGGGGAGAAGAACCTCGAGCAGTTCACGACCGCGCAAGTCGGGTCACCGGCAAACAGGTGGCGAGGCAACAACTACGGTGGTTGGTCCAACGCCGACTACGACCGGCTGTGGGAATCGTACAACGGCACGCTGGACCGATCCGAGCGCGACCGTCAAGTCATACAGATGGTCAAGCTCCTGAGCGATCAGCTCCCCTATTTCTTGGTTCATTGGAACTACAACGTGTCGGCACACTCGTCGGCTCTCCGCGGCCCGGATTCGGAGGCGGTCGATACGCTGGTGAACTGGAACATTTACGAGTGGGAAATGGTTAGCTGACGGATGCGACGGGTGGTCCGTCTTATGGCGGCATCATGGATGTCCCTTGCGCTCCTCGCCGCGTGCTCGGGGACGGAGCGCTCCAGCCCGTCGCCGCCACGGCCAGACAGCGCAGGCGTGATCTCGTTCAAACGGATCACGATTGCCATTCGAGGTGAGCCGAAGACTTTCAGCAAGAAGATCGATTCATCGCCTTCCGTTCCAGGTGGTCCCGAGATGGAGCAGCTCGTCCACGCTGGGCTCGCGATTCAAGACGGAGCGGGGACACTTCGGCCGCAGCTCGCGGAGGCGGTGCCGAGTCTCGAGAACGGCCTTTGGACGCTTCTGCCCGACGGACGGATGGAGACATCCTGGAGGATTCGGCCGGACGCCCGCTGGCAAGACGGCGTCGCCTTTACGTCGGCCGACCTGATGTTTACGTACACTGTCGCATCGGACAAAGACATCCCAGAGTTTCGCGACGTCGCCTTCGATTCAATCGAAGCTATCGAAGCGCCCGACTCGCTGACTCTAACGGTCCGCTGGAAGAATCCGTTCATCGCTGCGGACACGCTGTTCACGCAGGAGATGGCGATGCCAATGGCGAAGCACGTCATGGAGCTCGCGTACCTGCAGGACAAGAGCACGTTCACGCAGCAAGCGGCCTGGAACGAGGAGTTCGTTGGCGCCGGGCCATTCCGTGTGCGCGAATGGATACGGGGCAGCAGCATGGTCCTCGACGCCAATCCGGATTACGTGCTCGGCCGCCCGAAGCTCGACCAGATCGAGGTGCGGTTTCTTCAGGACATCAATGCGTTCTTTGCGAACATGCTCGCTCACGCAGTTGAGCTCAACCTCGGTGGGCGGAACATCTCCTTCGAACAAGCCCTCCAACTGCGCGAAGGATGGGACGGTCGCATGGAGGCGAAGCGGTCGAGCAGGTTCGTCGTTTACCCGCAGTTCCTGAACCCAGATCCCGCGGTGGTCGCGGACACACGCTTCCGCCAGGCGATGCTCCAGGCGATCGATCGTCAACAGCTTTCGGACGTCCTGATGCCCGGCGCCGACTCACCAGTAGCGCACGTATTTCTGAACCCCAGCGAGCCGGAGTCCCGCGAGATTCAGGCGAGCCTCGTGAAGTACAGCTTCGACCCAACACGGTCGGCCCAACTGATTCGAGATCTGGGCTACGTCCAGGGATCGGATGGCTCGATCCGCGATGCATCAGGCCAGCGGCTATCGATGGAAGTCCGAAGCGGGAGCGACGCGGACCTGAACACAAAGATCGTGCTCTCGATCGTCGATTCCTGGCAGCGACTGGGCATTGGAGCCGAGATGGTCGTTGTCCCGCCCCAGCGGCAGCGGGACCTGCAGTACCGCGCGAACTTCCCAGCCTTCGACATGCAGCGACAGCCGGCGAGCATTGCGACCTTGAACGGTCTCTACAGCTCCGAGGCGCGCATGCAGGAGGCGAACTTCCTCGGGCGCAACTACGCCCGCTACATGAACCCAATGCTCGACGCCCAGATCGACCGCTACTTCAACACAGTCCCGTGGAACGATCGAATGGAGATCGGCCGGCAGATCATGCGTCACGTCACCGAGCAGGTTGTCTGGCTCGACCTGTTCTACGATGCCCAGCCAATCCTGATCAGCCGCCGCCTGAAGAACGTCACCGCCTCCAGCGCCGAGGGCGCCCTCGAAACCTGGAACGGCCCGGACTGGGACATCAACTGATTCCCCCTCTCCCTCTGGGAGAGGGCTGGGGTGAGGGCGTCTCCTCTACTGCTTGCTGAATCGAAGCGATTAAGCCCTCGGGTTCTTGCAACACATCGGAATTCGTGAACCTCAATACCCGTATCCCATGTGACTGCAGATATTCTGAGCGCACTCTGTCGGCCTCAATGTTGTCCGGCTCGAAATGCTGTCCGCCATCTACCTCGATCGCCAACCTGAGCGACGCACAGTAGAAGTCCAGAATGTATGGACCGAACTCGTGTTGCCTGCGGAACTTCGCGATTGGCCATTCTCGCGTTCTGAGCAGCGCCCATAATTTGCGCTCGGCGTCGGTGGAATCACGCCTTAGGCGGCGGACTGCATTGAGACGTTCAACGGCCCGACGTCCATTTCGGTAGTCTATGGGTACGCCCTCACCCCAACCCTCTCCCAGAGGGAGAGGGGGTTTGCGTCAGACTTTTACGGGGCACTGGTGGGTGAGGTAGAGCTCTTTGCGCTGCTTGGCGGACTCGATGATCGCCACCGTTGCTTCGAGGGTGGCCATGCCCCATTCGCCGCTGGGGAATACATCACGGTCATCGATGATCGAGTCGTACATCTCGTTCATCTCGCGTACCCGACCCTGTTCCGCGCCTGCCAGCGAGATCTCGTACTTCCCGTCGTCTCCGTAGATCAGCAGCCCGTCCGGTGACTGACGGATGTCGCCCTTCTCACAGCTCACGATCGTGATGCCGAAGAATGGCTGGCGCTTTGGAGAATCGACGTCGAAGTGCGCGTATTCGCCCTCGGCCCTGCCCGCGTAGCGCATCGCCGACTTCAGGTCGACTTCGTTTCCGTCAATGGCCGCTTGCGCAATCCGTCGGCGCGACTTGATCCCTGTCTCTGGGTCGCGAGCCTGGCCGCCCTCGCCACACCACCAGTGCAGCTCGGCCGTATCGAAGTGCGCATAGCCGTTGTACACTGCCGTCGCCGGCGACCCGTCCTCGAACTCCATGTACGCCGTGTACGCTCCATCCGCGGGCCGACTCGGGATCCAGTTCCCTACCATGCCCCGAACGCTATGGATCATGCCGCCACCGATGAACCGCAGGACATCGAGCTGGTGCGGCGCCTGCAGGTACACGGCGCCTCCACCCTTTTCAGTCACCATCTCGTGGGCCATTCTCGGGCGGAACACCAGGTCCGTGTAGTCCCAGTTGTGGATCATGCCGAGCCGACCAAGCTCACCACTGCGGACGATCTCGCCCATCTTGCGGACTGGAGCATCAAGCATCTTCGTGTGGCCCTGCATCAAGCGCACGCCGTTGCGCTTCGCCGCGTCGACCATCGCTTGGCACTCTTCAACGTTGAGAGCCATGGGCTTCTCGACGATGATGTTCTTCTTGTGCTCGGCCAGCATGATCACATGGTCTTTGTGGAAGTGGTTAGGGGTCGAGACGAAGACGACGTCCACGTCGCTCTTGCAGAGATCCTCGATATCCAGATAGCCCTGGCCGCCAAACTCCTCCGAGAACTTGTCGAGCGCTTCCGGCCTCACGTCCGCGGCGGCCGTGACTTTCATGTGCGGGAGGAACTCGAAGGCGGGCAACACCTGCGTGCTGGCCACTCCGAGTCCTGCGAAGCCAACCTTGAGCTGGCGCGTGCGCGTCGCTGTAGCCACGATGACATCCTCCTATGGTTGCGATTAAGTGGAAGCGAGGGCTGCGAACTCCGCTTCACGGACCTTGGCCTTCCAGAACTCTCGGTGGTCGGTGGAGCTCGGGATCAACTGCGACCTGAGCACCAGGTCGGAGTACGTATTCCGTTCGGGGTCGCGGATGACATTTCGTGGATCTCGGCCGTTCTGCACGTCCTTGATCGCGGCCATCAGCAGCTTCCGTGCGTTCACGATGGCGATGTCACCCGGCGTGAGGTGCTCCTCAGCGCGGTTCTGGATCGGGCCTGCGCCCTCGGTCGCCCAGGTGTCGTGAACCTGGAACGCTGCGCCCAGCCCAATAAAGGTCTGTGCCCTCATCTCCTCGCGATCCTGGAGGTAGCGGTTCGACTTATTCCGCACCAGGTGGTAATCGGGTGTCATGTCGGCGCGGCCCAGGACGGCCTGCTGACGATCCATGGGACCGTCGCGGCGGAACATGAACGTGTACTTCCAGTGGTGGGTGTTGTCGATGGCCACGTGCCAGTTCACACTGTAGCCTTCGGCATAGCCGCCGAAGCAGGTGAAGTTTGGCAGCACGGTGCAGGTGAGTCGTACGTACTTCTTCTCGGGACCGGCGTCGCGGATCGCGTAGATCCGGAGTCCCCAGTCGGCGACTTCGAGGTCGATCCTCGGGGTTACGCTCCCGGCCATGAGTCGGGTCCGCACACCCAGGTCCGAGTCGTCCTCCTCGCGCCGCATCCGATGCAGGAAAGAGAGGTGGATCGGATCCTGGTTCCCCTCATTGCCCTGGAGGTAATTGCAGTCTTGGTACACCTTGGTCAGGAATCGCTGCTCGTCCGGGACATTCAGGAACTCGTAGCCGGGAAGCAGCGGAGGCTCGCCTGGACCCATGTAGGTAAAGATGAGGCCGCCCTTCTCCTGGCACGGATACGCGGTCTGCCGGATCCGCTCGTGGAAAGTGCTCCCGGCGGGCTCGCCTGGTTGCTCGAGGCAGCGGCCGTTTCGGTCGTAGAGCCACCCGTGGTAGATGCAGCGCAGACCACCATCCTCGACACGGCCGTAGCTGAGGTCGGCGCCTCGATGTGCGCAATGGAGGCCGATCAGGCCTGGCTTTCCCTCATCGTCGCGGAAGAGTACGAGGTCTTCGCCGAACAGACGGAGCGGGATCGGCGCGCCACCTTGGGGCAGCTCCTCAGATAACGCCGCCGGCTGCCAGTAGCGTCGCATGAGCTCGCCAGCAGGCGTGCCAGGTCCGACCCGAATCAAGAGCTCGTTTTCTTCCTGCGTCAGCATCGTTTTTCCTTTTCCTCTTCGCCCAATCCAAGTGCCTTGCCCGAGAAGCACCACCGGGCAGGTCCGCCCTCACCCCTGCCCTCTCCCAGAGGGAGAGGGGGGTCCAATTGGTCAGTCCCAGTAGGCGAAGCCCATTCCGAGGCCCGTCGCGGCTGGCGACCGGTAGCCAGGCTCGTAGCTCACGAGCGTCATGTCGAGTGGTTCGAGCGCACCCGCAGCCACGATCCAGTTACGAATCTCGGTGGTGCCCGCTGCGCGATTGAGCCGCTCCGGCGGTAGGGAGCGTAGCCGATCGCTGTCCTTTTCCAGAAGCGCATCGATCACGGTACGGTCGAGCTCCTCGTCGATGATGACGTGGCTCAATCCACCAGATGCCATGATCGCGACGTTCTTCGAGGAGTCCCACGACTCGATGCCGCGACGGATTGATTGACCTATGTCGTAGCAGCGCTTCGCGGTGGGCACGTTGGGACCAAACATGGTGTTGACCATGACAGGCAACATCGGGATGTCGCACTCGGGAAGAATCGTGCGATAGACGAAGTTGAAGGCGTGGCCCATTCCGATGTCCGCCTTGAACTCGCCGCACGTCGAGATGTCGAAATCGTCGTCGCGCAAATACCGAATCAGGTAGTCGGCGAGCTCTGGCGCAGCTTCACACGGACGCGGAGCCTCGGGGGCGGTCGAGTTCGAGTGCTCGTGGTACTGCAGGTTGGCAAACATTCCGGTGCCCCGCTGCTTGCGCTTGAAGAACTGCATCGTTCCGCCACGGTAGAAGCTGAAGGCCGGCATATTGTCGCTGTCGAACTGCTCATTCTGGTCGTCGCCGATCACGATGAGGACGTCGGGCTTGGTGTTCTCGAGCACGTCCTGAAGGGTGACGAGGGCGCGCTGGGTGGCATCGTAGCGCGCCTGCTTCCGCTCGAGGGTGATCTGCTCCTCGATGTCGGGCGGGGCCGTCTTCAAGAGCTCGTTGTAATCCATCCGCTTGTCGACCTGGTCCTTGGTCATGAGCATGTGCCACAAGTCGGCGGGCATGGTCACCGGCGGACCATGGGATGCGCCCAGGCCCAGTACGATTTCGGCCATCTCTTCCTCCGCTCCCGCGTGAAAAGCAGGTATGGGCGGGGAACCCGCCCATACCTGCTTCCGAACTTAGATCGCCTTGGCGCCTTCGCGGACGAGTCCCTGCTTGTGAGCTTCCATAGAATCGCCCCCACGATACAGGCCCAGGTCTTGCTGGCGCTGCGCCTTGCCCGCCTCTACCACTGCGAGCGCTTGTTCGGGGGTCGGGTAATGCGCCTCGATCTCGAGCCTATGGCCGTCCGGATCTTCGAAGAACCAGGACACGTTCTGGGGCTCGTTGCCATGACCGACAGGGCCGTCGACGTCGATCTCGTGCGCCTTGATGTGTGCGATCGCCGCATCAGCCTTTTCCCAATTGACCCGGTAGGCGAAGTGGATCGCGAACGGAACCTTGTACTCCTCATCCGGCTTCAGCTCGTGGATCGAGAGTCCGAGATTCCCGACGTACATCTTGATGCTCTTCATCTTGGGCGTCTCACGTCGCCATTCGAGTTTGCCGCCCAGCACTTCCGTATAGAACTGGACGCAGCGATCGATGTCTTTGACGTCAAATCCGGTGTGGCTCATGCCTTCGAGCTCGATCATGTCCGACCCTCCCCGCTGTGTGGCGCCGGTTATATCACTGGTCCGGGTACCTGTCAATCGATGTCTGTAGGATCGATCCGCTGCGCGTTTGCACGCCTCAAGAGAGTCGCGGTACTCGGCAACGATCCAACCGGGTCGGACACCCGGGGGGCACTCTCCAGGTAACCTAATGTTTCAATGTGGTCTCAACTTCCGCCATCCGATAGACTCAACCCAGGCCGCAGATGCCTCCCTACTGACGATGTCCTTAGATGTCCTTAATGGAAGGATTGACGTAGAACATGCCAAACCGAATCAGCCTGCTCCTCCTTTCCCTGGTCCTTTCGGCATCCATCTCACTCGGTGTTCTTCCGGTGCAGACCGAGGCTCAGACGATCGCCCAAGTCCCGCTGAACGACAGCCAGGCGATCATCGACGTGTATCGGACGGCAAGCCCCGCGGTCGTCAATATCAGTTACAGCCGCGAAGAGCGTGATGCCCTCGGTCGCCGGATTAGGAGAGAAACTACAGGTTCGGGGTTCATCATCGACCAGCTAGGACACGTCCTAACCAACCAGCACGTGATCAACGATCCCGCGGTACGAGTCGACGTCACCGTGGCGGACGGCACGGTCTATGCGGGCCGCATGGTGGCCCAGGACCGAGCGAATGATCTGGCCCTTCTGCGGCTCGAAGCCTCGCCGGAACAACTCGCCCAGTTGACGCCAGCCGTCCTTGGTGACTCCAGCGCTCTTCAAGTCGGACAGATCGTCCTTGCGATCGGCAACCCATTCGGCCTGGAGCGCTCAGCGTCGCTCGGGATCGTGAGCTCCCTGGGTCGGACGCGACCAGGGGTCGATAAACGGTTCATCAGCGACATGATCCAGACGGACGCGGCGATCAACCCCGGCAATTCCGGCGGACCGCTCCTCAATATGGCAGGCGAAGTCGTCGGGATCAACGAGCAGATCGAGGCATCCACCGAAAGCGGAGGGAACGTCGGCATCGGCTTCGCCATCCCGATCAACACCGTGAAGCGGTACCTTCCCGATCTCCTCGCTGGCAGGGAGCCATCCCACGCATGGATGGGGATAACTGGGGTTTCGCTCACACCAACCAGAGCGGAACGCCTCGGTCTCTCGACGCAGCAGGGCGTAATCCTCGCAGCGCTGGCGACGGATGGTCCGGCGGCTCAGGCCGGGCTCCAGGCGGTCCAGAACAACAACGCCTCGACAGGGGACATCATCACCAATATCGACAACCTGGTTGTGAACAATTTTCAAGACGTCGCGCGGGCGGTGGATCGGCGTGAGCCCGGCGACGTGGTGACGGTGCAATACATGCGGGGCGGCGAGAAGCTGTCCATGAGGGTGACGCTCGGCATCTGGCAGCCGACGGAGTCCACCGCTTACTGACCCAGCACCTGCGCAAATGCTGACAATGCGTGAACTGGGCCGTAACAGCTGCTTAACAACTCTCTTCCATACTCTCCTGTGACGAGGAGCCTCGATCACGGCGTTTAGCCCGCGGATCGCGGCGATCGTCGAACTTTCCGCCGCGGGCATGCGGCGGGAAGACTGGAGGACAGAGTTGGCTTGGTATTTTCACGCTTGCACGAACTGCGGTGGAGACCTGCACGACGACGCCGAGGACAAGGGCTGGATGCGCTGCTTGCAGTGCTCGCGGTCCTACCCGGCTGAAGGCGCGGCTGTTACACCCCGACGGCCCGAGGTAAGCGATACTGGCCGGCGCCGGCGCCGTGCCCGACACCACGACTATGGAACGCCAACTCTCGACGACCGCGACGCAGCTTAGGCTGCGTCGTGGTCAACCCTCGGCGTTCATTACCCGCTGCTGAACCGTTGCCGCGGGCTCCCTCGCAAAGGGCTCGGATACGCCGGACGAGTGCGAGTCGAGCTCCTTCAGCTCCGGGTACACCTCTTTCGCAAAGAGGTCCATACTCCGCCGCGTGATCTCCGGGCTGAGCGTTCCGGCCTGATTCATCATCAATAGGTGCCCCACACCCCGGTTGTGCCACTCCTTCGCCTGCTTCGCCACCGTTGTCGGGCTGCCACAGATGACGATCCCCTTCGCCATAAGTGACTCGAACGAGTCACTTCGCGGCTTGTCGACACCACTCATCATCATCATGTTGGTCCTCACCGAATTGAACCCCGGTGGGTTGGTGAGCGCGGCGTGGCGCTTCCGACCTAGGTACCACATGAGCTCACGGCCCTGCTCCAGGGCTTTCTCGTCGGTCTCGGCCGTGTGGCAGAGCGCGAGATACGCGAACCGGTCGTTCGTGGGCTCGGGGAACCCGAGCTCGGCGGTGCGCCGTCGATAGATATCGAACAGCCGAGTCGCGTCGTCGTACGCCATGAGGAAAGCGGCGAAGACGTACTGATGGTCCGCGATCCAGGGAACGTTATCGGGCGAGGTGCCCGTAATCCAGATCGGCGGGTGCGGTTTCTGGTACGTCTGGGGCCAAACGTTGACGTAGCGGTAGTGCCAGTGCTTTCCCTCCCAATTGAAGGGCTCGCGTGTGGTCCACGCCTTCACGATCAGGTCGTGAGACTCCTCGAAGCGCTCGCGAGTGAGGGCCGGGTTCGTATTCGCCGGATGCACCTCGGTGCCGACCCCCCGCACGAAGCCCGAGATGACGCGGCCACGGCTGATGCAGTCCAGCATCGCGATCTCCTCGGCGACGCGTACGGGGTTGTCGCGGTGAGGCAAGGGCGTGCCGAGGATGCAGAGCTTTGCCCGCTTCGTCTGGCGCGCTAGAGCAGCGGCAGAGACGGAGATGGCGGCGTCCGTGCATGTCGCTGTCTGGTGATGCTCGTTGAGCATGATCTCGAGGCCAATCTCATCGGCGTACACGTAGTCGTCGAGGTACCGGTTGTAGAGATCAGCACCTATCTTGGGGTCATAGTAGCTGTTTGGGAGCAGCACTCGCGGCGTTCCGTACTCCTGCTCGGCCTCGAGCGGGAAATATGGGTACGGCATCTCTGTGAAGTGGTAGGCGAGCATTGCGTCCCTCCTAATTCAGCTCAAGAACTCGACGACCGGCGCGACAAATGCGTCGAGCTGCTCGCGGTGCGGGTAGTGGCCTGCGCCCGGGATCGACACAAACTTCGCGCCAGGGATGGACTCGGCAAAGGCGCGGCCGTAGGTGGTCGAGACGATCTTGTCGTCGGCTCCCCACACAACGAGCGTCGGCGCAGCAACCCGATGGAGCCGCTGACGGAGCTTGGGATTATGCATATACGGCTTCCATCCGTAGTACATTGCTCCCTCCGCGTTTCTGAGCATACGCTCCAGCAGCGGCTCGGGCATGCCAGGCATGGGGATAGGAACGCGGTTCGATGAGGGATCGTGCCAGAACATGGGCTGCTGCTCATCCCCAACGAGGATGAACGGGTCCCCGATATCGCGGGTCTCGCGATCCGAGATCTTGATGCCAACGCTGTCCACGAGAACGAGGCGCTCCACGGCGCCCGGATCACGAACAGCGATTTCCGCCGCGAGCCAGCCGCCGAGCCCGAAGCCGACGACGCGCGCAGGGAGCATGTGCCAGGCGGCGAGGAGATCTAAATAATAGAAGGCTAGGTCGTCGACTGTATCGACGCCTTGCAGACGGCTGGAGCCACCAAATCCCGGGTGCGTGGGCGCAAGCACGGTGAAGTGCTCGGCGAGCCGCTCATGGATCGGCTCCCAGCCCCACCAACCATAGGAGCCATGGAGCAAGAGCAGGTTCGGGCCGGATCCCCCGCGAAAGACCTCTAAGTCGCCGCCGGCGACCGACTGCGTCTCGACATGCTCGGCCGTCGACTCCACTCTGCGCCTCCATTGATGGACCTTGGCCGCCGAGCGTGCGTGCGAATCGGGCAGAGAGACATCGCCGCACAACGGGGCTGTGTGGCTATTGTATCGCCGTCCGAATCGACGCGCGGCGGCGCCAGATCTTCAGGCCTCCCGAACATGAGTTGATATCTTCTCTATCAAGTCTATTGCAATTCACACGTCACAATAGTTACTATTGTCGTAATGGCGCGCCACTCCGCAGCGGGCGAAAGACCTACCCGCGGCAGAGACGTCGTACCCGACACCCATCGGTCATCGATGGCCGGCAAGCCATAGAGGAGCGAATGCGATGGCAAAAGTAATCGGGATTGACCTTGGAACCACAAACTCCGCCGTTGCCGTGCTCGAGGGCGGCGAGCCGTCGGTGCTGGAAAGCGCCGAAGGGGAGCGCATTACGCCCTCGATGGTGGCGGTCAACCCCAAGACCCAGGAGCGACTCACCGGACGGATCGCCAAACGGCAGGCCGTGACCAATCCGGAGAACACCATCTTTTCTGTAAAGCGATTCATGGGTCGCAAGTTCGACGACCCAATCGTCCAAGAGGCGATCAAGCGAGTCCCCTACAAGGTGACCAAGGCAGCGAACGGCGACGTCCGCGTCGTCCTCGGCGGCAAGGAGTACAGCCCGCCGGAAGTGTCGGCGATGATTCTCCAGAAGCTGCGGACCGACGCAGAGGCGAAGCTCGGCCAGAAGATCACCCAGGCGGTGATCACCGTTCCCGCCTACTTCAACGACGCACAGCGCCAAGCAACGAAGGACGCCGGCCAGATCGCAGGACTGGAAGTGCTGCGCATCGTCAACGAGCCAACGGCCGCTTCCCTGGCCTACGGCCTGGACAAGCAGGCTGACGAGGTGATCGCCGTCTACGACCTCGGCGGTGGGACGTTCGACATCTCCATCCTCCGCGTCGGCGAGGGAGTCGTCGAGGTACTCGCCACGAACGGCGACACGTTCCTCGGCGGCGACGACTTCGACCGAGCGGTGATGGAGTGGATCATCGACGAGTTCAAGCGGGATGAGGGTGTGGACCTCGGCCAGGACCGAATCGCACTCCAGCGCGTCCGTGAGGCCGCGGAGAAGGCGAAGGTCGAGCTTTCGTCTATGCAGACGACCGAGATCAACCTGCCGTTCATCACGGCCACGGACTCGGGGCCGAAGCACCTGCAACTCACCTTCACGCGGTCCAAGCTGGAACAGCTCACGAAGGACCTCGTGGAGCGGACCCGTCATCCCGTCACCCAGGCGCTGGCGGATGCCAAGATCGACCCGTCCGCCGTAGACGAAGTCGTCCTCGTCGGTGGTCAGACCCGCATGCCGGCGGTCCAAGAGTTCGTCAAGAAGATGTTCAATGGTAAAGAGCCCCACAAGGGCGTCAACCCGGATGAGGTGGTCGCTATCGGCGCCGCCGTTCAGGCTGGCGTGCTGCAGGGCGAGGTGAAGGACGTGCTGCTCCTCGACGTCACGCCGCTATCGCTGGGTGTCGAGACGAAGGGCGGCATCATGACGACGCTGATCCCGCGAAACACGACGATCCCGACGAGCAAGAGCGAGACGTTTTCGACCGCCGAGGACAACCAGCCACAGGTCGGCGTCCACGTGCTCCAGGGCGAGCGGTCGCTGGCCCAGGAGAACAAGAGCCTCGGCCAGTTCATGCTGGATGGCATCCAGCCCGCGCCGCGGGGCCTGCCGCAGATCGAAGTGACCTTCGACATCGACGCCAACGGCATCCTGCACGTCTCCGCCCACGACAAGGGCAGCGGACGCCAGCAGAAGATCGTGATCCAATCGTCGAGCGGGCTCTCGGAAGCCGAGATCCAGCGCATGGTCCGCGACGCGGAGCAGCACGCGTCTGAAGACGCGCGCCGCAAGGAAGACATCGAGCTGAAGAACCAGGCGGACAACCTCGCCTACGCGGCCGACCAGATGCTCCGCGAGAACGGCGAGAGCGTTCCGAGCGCCGTCAAGCTCGAGATCGAGGACCACGTCCATAAGATCCGCCAGGCGATCCAGAGCGACGACATCGGCACCCTCCGCTCGACCGTGGATGCGCTCCAGTCGGCGATGCAGCGAGCCGCCTCAGCGGCCCAAAGCGGCCCGACGAGCGGCGGCCAAAAGCCATCCGACGACGGGAACACGGTGGAAGGCGAGTTCCGCGAAGTAGCCTAACGACCGTCAGTCACTGATCGACGACCACAACGAAGAGCAGGCCCAGGGCTATGACCCGGGCCTGCTCTTCGTTAGTCCCCCAAAAGGACCGGCAGCAGAGCCAGCCCGGGATAGAATGCGGATGTCTAGGTCCGATGTGCGCCGCAAGTAACCTACCGCCAGAGAAAGTCCATCGACCATCCAAGAAAACATCGTGTTCGCTCATCGGGATCGAGTGGCCGCGAACGAAGAGGAGAAGGAGCTACCGGCGTGAACGACTACAAGCCGTATGAGCTGAACATCATGTACCGGGCAGGCCACTCGCAGTTCTGGGAGCTGGCGGACAAAGCCGGGATTCTCGGGCGGATGAACCTCTCGCTTCAAAGCATGGAGGGGACGGACGACCCGAGAGTTGCGGAGGCGGCGCTCTTCAGCGGGGAGATCGATTTCATCTGTGGCAACCACATCACGCCGTATCTCTGGGTTGCTCGCGGACAGCCGATCGTCTGCCTGGCTTCACCCAGCAATTCCGTCCGCGACCGCGTCATCACTCGGGAGCCCGTTGCGTCGCTCGCCGAGTTCAAGGCCAAGGGACTACGCATCGCCGACTGGGATCTTGTGGCGCCCCACGGCATTCCGTCGCACGATCGCCTCAACCACATCCTCGACATCATGCGCCAGGGATTTGACGAGGGCGAAGCCGAATGGATCGAGCTAGCACAGCCGGACGACCCAGCGTATCGCTCACTGGCCATCGACGCCGTGCAGAGCGGGAAAGCCGATGCGGCCTTTGTCGGCCGCTTCCGAGGCGCCCCACCGCTGGAGGGCGTCCACGTCTGGGACTTGCCGGTCCTGCCGATGATCAACGGAACGACGATCACGACCAGCTATGAGGTCCTTCACAGGAAGGAGCATCTGGCCGAGCGACTCGTGCAGGCGATGGTGGAAACCATCCACTACAGCCGTATGCACCCGGAAGAGGCGCAGCGGTTTCTCGACGTCAAAGACAACCGTCCGTACAAGCAGAACGGCGGCAGCGCGGAGTACGTCGCGCGCTCCCCGATCAAGCCATACCCCTCGGCCGAGGGGATTCTCAACGCGTATGAGCTCAGCCGCATGCGCTATGAAGAGGTCCAAGCGGCCAACCCGCTAGCCCTCTGGGACATGCATTACTTACGGGACCTGGATCTGTCCGGCTTCATCGACGAGCTTATCCAGGAGGAGCCCGCGAGCGTCCGGGAAAAGTACGCGAGCGATTTTGCGACTACCACGACGGCGCGCCTGTTCACTCACAACTCCACCGCGTAGCGCTACCCGTCAGGCGAAGAGAGCGCTGAGGTCGATGGCGACTCCGGCGAGGGCCTCTGGGCGAACGATACCTTCGGTGTGGAGCGTGTCGACGTAGCTCCCGTCCGGTTGGCGCACCCAGGCAATGAGGGTGCGATCGTACGGGTGGATCAGCCAGATCTCCAAGTCGCCCCAACGCTGATACTCGACCAGTTTAGATCCGACGTCGTACTTACCGGTCGATGGCGACCACACCTCGACAATCAACGGTAGGGGAAGCCCGTAGGCTTCCAAATCCCGCGCTGGGAGCTGTGGCAGCACCATCTCGATGGGAACTACGCAGACATCAGGGATGTAGTAGTGTTGCGGCGATAGCCGGACGCGCCCATCATTCGACCGCACGTCGAACGCTCGCTCATCTAGCTGACCGTAGAGTTGCCTGAGCAGCCGCGAAATCGTCTGATTATGTGCAGCGGTCATGCCCGGCTTCTGGCGCAACCGACCGCAGTCGAGCTCCCAGTGGGCATCCGGCTCCTCCAACACGAGCTGGCGGTATGCGGCCTCACTCACCACGGTCTTAAGTCCTCCTGCTATGAGGCTCCATTCTAGCCTCTCCGCCGCATGGTGTCCGTTCGTGCCTGAATGCGACGTATTCGATGTCGAAATCCGACAACGATTCTGCCCGTTTACTGGGCTGGCGGCGGCTCCAGCTCGGCCAGCACACCGGCGAGGTCACCGGCTAGCATCTTCGGAACATTCAGGCGCAGCCCGGGGAACGTCCCGCTCTCGATCACGCCGTGTTCGTCTGGATCGACGCGTACGTATTCGCCGTCTCGCAAGCTGAACCAGTCGATCGCATCATCCAGCGCTCGCCACACCACGTATTCGGGGACGCCATTACGCCGGTACGCCCGCATCTTGTCGTGAAGATCGTATGAAGCGGAGCTGGCCGCGATCTCGACGACAAGCTGGGGAGGGCCTTCGAGGTAGTGATCCTCAGTCTCTCTGGGTCCGGGAGTCTCTTCGTACCAGAGGCACGCGTCCGGCTGGACTTCGTTGTCCCCGTCGAGCATTACGGTAGCATTGTCACCTACCCTAAGCCCCGGGTGGTACATCCTGTACCCGTTGAGCCAAAAGACCACGATTCCGTGGGGCTCAGCGTGAAGAACCCGCACCGGCGATCCCACGTAGACGACTCCCTCGACCAGTTCGGCCTTCTTGATCTCCGGGTGCGCGCAGTACCGACGGTGGAACTCGGCGCGCGTCAGGCGATCACCAGATTCCAGGATTACGTGCATCACCGCCGTCATACGAGTACTCCGGTTTCTATGGCTGCGGCCATTTACGCTCGCGCCAGTAGCTGGTGACGGCGTTCGGGGGTCGCGAGGCCCATGTGCTCCAGGGACTCGTCGAGGTTCGTCTCGATGACGGCGTGGTTGGCGTCGCGGATGACGCCCATGGGATCGAGGCCGCCTTGGACCCGGCCGATCTCGCGGAGGAGCATCTGGCGGTACATCACGACGCCCCGATCGGACGTCGCAAGACGCTCGACGGTGCGGTTGGCGATGGGGCCTTGGGACTCCCAGGCCATGTAGTCCTGGGCGGGAACCTCATCCATGCGGAACCGAGCCTCGGGGTAGTGGCCGTCGATCGGGTCTTTGAAGGGGCGGAAGGGCCGAATCTCGGGCTCGTCGTCCTCGACCTCGCTTCCATCGTCCGTCGGGACGAAGCGCACGTCGTAGATCCACGTGTGCGTGTCGTCGATCGGGACGCGGATGTGGGTGCCGTCTCCCTGGCGGAGGATGTTGGGGAAGAGCAGCGGGTGGGAGTCGGACTTGCCGTCCGTGTAGACGGCGACCTTCATCAAGGAGATCGGCGTCTCGTAGTAGTCGAAGGAATCGATCGTGTCGACGAAGCCACGCGTCGTGCTGGATGGGGCTCCCCGACCCGTCGCGTCCTGGTGCAGGATCTGCAGGTGAGCTGAGTCGGCCGAGTTCTCCATCGCCTGAAGCCAATTGCAGTCGAGTCGGGGCCGGAGCCCAATCTTGCGACGACCGTCCTTGCGGACCCATACGTCGATTTTCGGGATCTCGGGCGCCGGGTGTGGACCCAGGTAGGCCCAGTACATGCCGATGAACTTCTGCACCGGATACGCCTTGATCTTTACCGTCAGGTGGAACCTGCTATCGGCGGGTTCCGCCGGTGTCTCGAGGCAGTTCCCCGCGGTGTCGTACAGCCACCCATGATATGCGCAGGAGATTCCGCGCTCCTCGACGCGGCCATAGAGCAGGGATGCGCCGCGGTGGGCGCAATGGTCCTGGATCAGGCCGACGTGGCCGCCTTTGTCCTTGAACAACACCAGGTCTTCGCCAAGGATCCGGACGAACTTGGTCGGCTGCTCGTCGGTCAGATCGAGCGCGAGCGACACTGGGTGCCAGTAGCGACGGAGGAGCTCGCCCGCAGGGGTCCCTGGGCCGAATCGCGTCAGCAGCTCATTCTCTTCATGTGTCAGCATGTGCACACTCCTCCGACGGCTGGTTTTCGATTCTACTTTACGTCCCACAGGTGGATATTGCTGAGCGTAGTGGAACGTGCGGCCTTAGGCTGAGTCACGTTCTGCAGACGATTCGAGATCAAGATCGGCACCACCTGATAGAAGAGCCCCATCCAGGCAACCTGGTCCGAGAGGTGGTGCACCACGTCTCCGGCCACCTGCATTCGTTCCCCCAGCGGGATCGTCACGTAGTAACGCTCGATCAGCAGATCAAGATCGGGATTGGAGTAGCGAGCGTTGTTGCCTGAGACCAGGAAGTTGTTCTCTGGGAGCCCGATGCCGCGGCTGTGGAAGCTGGGTGCGTAGTCGAACGTACCCGCCTGACCCTTGAGGTCGAAGGCAGGGAAGGTGGCGCGAAACTCCGCGTCGCTCGCCCGCTGCGGTGGAACGAGGTAGCGCTCGACGTCGATCCCGAGGCGCTGCCAATCGTCCGCCGTGGCGTACATCGCCTTTTCCTGGCGGTCGTCGCCCTGGCTCGTCCGAATCTGGAGCGCAAGCTTCTCGCCGGCCGCGTCCCGCACTAGTCCGTCCGCGGCCTTCCGATACCCGAGCGACTCGATCATTTGCGCGGCGCGATGAGCATCGTAGTCGTACCTCACGATGCGCGGCTCGACGTAGGCGTACTCTGGCTCCGTCGGTGCGACGAAGGTGTGCCCGACGGACGTCAACCCGAAGAGGAACGTGTCCACCATCTGCTGCCTGTCGATGGCCGTCAGCATGGCTCGGCGGAACTGCAGATTGCCGACGACTGACGGCGTCGGGTTGATGAACTGCGGGAAGATCTGGATCATGCTGCTGTATTTGAAGTCGACCTTCCCGTCCGGCCATTGGTCTCGGACGGTCGTCGCCCACTCGATCGAGAGCCGACCCTCCATCGTCACGTCGACCTCTCCCGCGAGCACATTCGCCGCGAGCGTGCTCGGATCGGGAATGAACTTCACAACGACCTCGTCGATCTTTGGTCGCCCGAGTACATAGAGGTCATTCGCCTCCAGCACCAGGTGGCTGCCCCGCTCCCACGTGCGGATCTTGTACGGTCCCGTGCCCACAAACTCTTCGCTCCAGTACGGATGGTCCACAAAGGTGAGCTTCTCTTCTGCGTAAGGCCGATCGAGGATGTGCTTCGGCATCGGCAGGGCCAGCGCGTGGGAGAAGAGGTTGTCCGCCTGGAAGAAAGGGCTGCTCCAGGTGACGCTCACCGTCCGATCGTCGACCGCAGTCGCAGCCTCGAGGGAGCGAAACGCGATGTCGCCAAAGATCGGGAGGTCCCGGTCGCGTCCTACCATGACGGTAAAGACCAGGTCGTGAGCCGTCAGGGGCTGCCCGTCTTGCCAACGCGTGCCGGGCCGAATGGTCCACGTGGTCTCCATGCGCCCCTCAGGCAGCAGCTTCCAGAGTCCGTTTTCGATGGACGGGACCGCTTCGCCGAGACGCGGCTGGAGATTCCCGCGCTCGTCCACCACGCTCAGTGGGGCATTCACCATGTTCTCGAGCTGGTCGATTCCCGGGATGTTGGACCGCGGGTTAAGCTTTTGGAACACGGTGTGTGGGTTGCCGCGAATCGCCGTCGTGAGGCGCTTCGGTGCCGCGCTCGGAGCGGCCGCGTCAGGGCTGCCGCTCCTGCTTGTCGGCGCTGGCGGCGCTACGCACGCCGCCAGCGCGACAGTAAGTATCAGGACGGGAGCTAGTCGTTCCCGTAGTCCCATTCGAAGTCCTTCTGCTTGTAGGCCTGGTCCGGCATGATCGAGCTCAAGCCGCGCTTACCCAGCTCTTTGGCGAAGGTTTCCCGGATGACCAGGTCCTCGTCCGGGTACTCGATCTGATCCCGCGCCAGATCCTCGACCCGCTCACTCGTCTCGTTCGCGCCACGAGGCGCGTGGAACGCCAGATAGCGGTCCATCGAGTCGCTCACGTTGAAGTGCTGGTGGAACCAGCGGTTCGGAGGAACGAAGATACTTGCCTCGTGCCACGGGATGTAGACCTTCTCGCCTCCCTCGGGCCACATAAAGGAATACCCCTCGCCCGTAGGTATTACGATGAGCGTGCCGGGGCCGTGGCGGTGGGCCTTTTTGTACGTCTTGGAGGGGAAGACCGACATGTGGTTCCACAGCGGCGAATCCGGGTATCGGATCCAGACCACGTGTCCGCCAGCGCCACGACCCTTGAATGGGATCAACTGGTCCCAGGCGCGCATGTCGGGGAAGAAGTTACCGTTCCAAAAGGCGCCGCGCGGGCGGCCGGAGCTCGGATCGTCGGGCTGACGGACGACCTTCGCCTCAGAATAGAAGCCGTCGCTGCCGTAGACGATCTCCGCGTCGGCGTTGGAGTTGTTGAAGAAGTAGTCGGGATCTGGAAGGAGCTGCATGGCGAGGGGCAGCGAGTTGTAGTGGAGCAGCCGTGCACCGCGGTCGCCTTGCGTATTGCTGAACTCTACGGAGTAGTTCCGCGGCACGCGGAACAAGCTATGTTTTTGCCACTCGAAGCTCACCGGTGGTCGATCGCCAAGTCGGATGCTCGTCAGCCCGCGACCTTCCACTACGTACACCAGCTCGTCGAGGGCAAGCTTTACGGGGGCGGTGGTCTTGGCGGGTGGAACCTCCGTCACGCGGACCTCGGCAACGCCCTCCTGCCCGGCGAGCTCCATGAATGCCGCGTTGCACTGGCGCTCCTCCCACCAGCCCAACTCGACGGTTCGCAAGTCCTCGATGTAATAACCGCGATGGATCGGCAGCTCCTGGGCCTTCACCCAGTCCTGATAGGCGGTCGTGCGCCCCCACGCTCGTGGCGCTGGGGCCTCTGCGTTCTTTGTCTCCATAGAGGCCGGTCTCCTTTCCTCGCCGCCACAACTCCCACTGAGGAAATTCGCCTTTGGAACGGTTCCTCAGAGGGTGCAATATCCGTGGCATGCCCACTACATCACAGGGTCAGGCCCTCGTCAAGTCGATCATTCTGGGGCGGACCGACGGCGCCGTTCGCCGCAACGGAACCGTGACAGACCCTCAGCCAACATGTGGCACACGTATGAACGCATTCCTTATGCTTACTGGGCTATGGGTCGCCCCATCCTGATCGTCGACGACGATCCCCTCATCACCGAGGCCCTCGCCTCGCTCCTCGACCTCAAAGGGTTCGAGTGCTCGACTGCCGCCAACGGCCGAGAGGCAATAGACGCCATCTCCCGCCAGCGGCCGCGGCTGGTCTTCTTGGACCTGCAGATGCCGGTACTTGATGGAGCAAGCGTCGTAAAGGAGCTCCGCGCCCGTGGCGAGTCGGTGCCCATCGTCTTGATGAGTGCGGCCCTAGACCTCGCCGCCCGAGCCTCTGAGCTCGGTGTCCCGGCCTATCTGTCCAAGCCCTTCAGCGACGTGGACCTGCTTTCCGTGATCGAGCGCTTCGCCGCGGCCTAGCCCGCCGCCCTCATCGGCTGACCTTCGCTGACCTCACCTTGTCGGATCGTGTCTATCTCACTCGTTGGCAACACCAGCAGACGGCCGGTAGCATGAAAGGAAGAGGCCTTCTGGAGGATGAGGTTGCGGTATCTGGCTCTCGCGACCGACTACGATGGAACGCTTGCGTGGAACGGCCAGGTGAGCAGGGAGACGCGCGAATCGCTCAAACGTCTTCGAGAGTCGGGCCGCAAGCCCATCCTCGTCACAGGGCGAGAGCTAGGCGATCTCGCGCAGGTCTTCCCAGACCTGGATCTCTTCGACCGCGTCATTGCCGAGAACGGGGCCATCCTCTACCGCCCCGGGACCCGGGAACGCAAGTCCCTGGGCGAGCCCCCTCTTCCGGAGCTCGTCGAGGAGCTCCGAGCCCGGGGTGTTCCAGTCGCGGTCGGTGAAACGATCATTGCCACGGTGGAGCCACACGAGACGACCGTCTTCCAGACCATCAAAGACCTCGGACTCGAGCACCAGGTCATCTTCAACAAGGGCGGCGTGATGATCCTCCCGCCGACGGTAAACAAGGGCACCGGGCTTGCCGTGGCACTGGACGAGCTGGGACTCTCCCGCCACAACACGGTAGGGATCGGAGACGCCGAGAACGATCACGCATTTCTCGCAACCTGTGAATGTGCCGTCGCCGTCGCCGACGCCCTACCGGTTCTCAAGCAGCGAGCTGACTACGTGACCGAAGCGGGCGAAGGTGCGGGGGTCCTGGAGATCATCGATAAGCTGGTCGGCAACGACCTCAAGGAGCTCGAGCCGATGATCACCAGGCAGGACATTCCTTTGGGCACAACCGAGGATGGCACAGAAGTGCGCATCAAGCCCTACGGGCCATCCCTCTTGGTCGCGGGGCCTTCCGGTAGCGGGAAGTCCACGACGACCATGGGCATCCTGGAGCGCCTGGGCGAGCGCGGCTACCAGTTCTGCTTGATCGATCCCGAGGGGGACTATGGAGGACTCCAGGGCGCGATCACTCTTGGCACGATCGAGCACGCGCCGACGCCCGACGAAGTGCTCCAGGTACTCCAGCGGCCGTCCGAGTGCGTCGTGGTGAACCTCACCGGACTCGCACTGCAAGACCGCCCTGCCTTTTTCGCCAGCCTCCTTCCGCGACTGCAGGAGCTGCGCGCTCACCTCGGCCGCCCCCACTGGATCATCGTGGACGAGGCGCACCACCTGCTGCCCGCAGTCCGAGACGCGGCGCCTCAGCTCGTGCCTCAGGAGCTCTATAGCCTCATGATGATCACGATCGAGCCCCAGCACATCGCACCAGCCGCGTTGGAGCCGGTCGACCTCGTGATCGCCGTCGGGCAGCAGCCGTCGGAAACGATCGGCAGCTTTGCAGAGGCGACGGGACTCACGCCACCCGAGATCCCCCAAGAGGAAGTGCCCCCAGGCGAGGTGTGGGTGTGGCCGGCCCGATCGGGCAGGGCAGCTCTGCGGGTTCGCGCGATCGAGCCACGAACAGAGCATCTGCGCCACCGACGGAAATACGCCGAGGGAGACCTCGGTGAGGAGCGCAGCTTCTATTTCCGCGGCCCGGAGGACAAGCTAAACCTTCGCGCCCAGAACCTCATGCTCTTCATGCAGCTCGCCGAGGGGCTCGACGACGAGACATGGATGCACCACCTCCGTCGCGGCGACTACTCGGAATGGTTCCGTAACAACATCAAGGATGCGGAGCTGGCGGACGAGGCGGCGAAGATCGAGCAGGATGCGGACGTATCCCCGGCCGAGAGTCGGAAGAGGATCGCGGCCGCCATTCAGGATCGGTACACCGCGCCCGCCTGAGCGTACAATTGCCAGACTCCCCAAACAGGTGGAGAGATGTTTCGGAGCAATCGCTTCACCATTTCTCCGAAAGCATTCTCACTCGGTGCTAGGAGGCGGAGTGGATGAAGGCGCCCCTTGCGTTCACGCTCAACGGTCACGCCATGACAACGGACGCCGAACCCTACTGGACGTTGCAACGTCTGCTCCGCGATGAGCTGGACCTCACAGGCACAAAAGAGGGCTGTCGTACCGGCAACTGCGGCGTCTGCACGGTCATCATCGACGGACAGGCCGTGAAGTCGTGCCTCGTCCTGGCGCCCCAGGTGCGCGACGCAACGGTGACGACCATTGAGGGCCTGGCCGACGGCGATGAGTTGCACCCGCTCCAGCGAGCGTTCGCGGAATACGGCGCGATCCAGTGCGGATATTGCTCCCCCGGTTTCATCATGGCCGCCACGGCGTTCCTCGCAGAGAACCCGCGACCCACCCGCACGGAGATCGCCGATGCGCTGGAGGGGAATCTCTGCCGATGCACCGGCTACATCAAGATTTTCGAGGCGATCGAGGCAGCCGCTCAGCAGATGGCCTAAGGAGGCTGATCATGGCAGCAACGACCGAAGTCCAGGCGATCGGCCGATCTCTGGCCAAGCCGGACGCGTTTCTCAAGGCGACGGGCAGCGCTACCTATGCTGGCGACGTCCGACTCCCGGGCATGCTGGAGGCTCGGGTGTTGCGAAGCCCCTATCCGCACGCCCGAATCGTGTCGATCGACACGTCCGCGGCCGCCGCGCTGCCCGGCGTCTACGCGATCGTGACAGGCGACGACGTGAGCCCGACCCGCATTGGTCGCTTCTTGCGAGACCGGCATGCGCTCGCGCGCGAGCGGGTCTTGTACGTCGGCGAGCCCGTGGCCGCCGTGGCGGCCATCGATGAGGAGAGTGCCGAGCGAGCGATACAAGCCATCGAGGTCGAGTACGAGGAGCTACCCGCGGTTTTCGACGCGGAAGAAGCGCTCAAGCCGGGCGCGCCGATCATTCATCCCGACTTGCCGAACTATGTCGACACAGCGAAGACCGTTCGAGAAGGCAATCTGCGAAACCGCGTCGTGCACAACGTTGGAGACGTCGACGCGGCGTTCCAGGAGCCTGGCCTCCTCATCTATGAGGCCACGTACAAGACCGCGCGGCAGAGCCAGGGATTCACGGAGCCGCGAGCCGCCGTCGCCCAGGTGGATACGAACGGCAAAGTCACGGTCTGGGCAAGCGTCAAGGCGCCGTTCCGCGTTCGAGTCAGCGTGGCGGACAGCCTCGGCATCCCTCTCTCGCGCGTCCGATTGATTTCGCCCGTCATCGGCGGCGACTTCGGCGGAAAGGGCGCGTCGTTCATCGAGCCGATCGTGGCGGTGCTCGCGCGCAAGGCGAAGCGGCCGGTTCGGCTGCACCTGTCGCGGGTCGAAGAGTTCACGGCCATGACCTCGCGCGCCTCTTGCATCACGAAGTTGAAGATCGGCGTGCGGCACGACGGCACGATCACCGCCCTCGATGGGACGATGCTCTACAACGTCGGCGGGGTGGACGATAGCCAGGCCGGCGGCGCAAGCGCGGCGACGAGCCTGATCGGCGCCTATCGCATCCCCAACGCCAGAGTCGTGGCAGAGTCCGCCTACACGAACACGTCTCCCGCGGGTCACGTCCGCGCCCCGAGCGGTCCTCAGACGTCATTCGCCACGGAGTCGCACCTCGACCACATGGCCCGCATGCTGAACATGGATCCGATCGAGCTCAGGTTAAAGAACACGCTCAGCAATGGCGACGTCGTGCCCTCGGGCCACGGGATCCTCCAGAACTCCGGCCTCGAAGCGTGCATCGACAAAGGCCTCGCGTGGATGAAGCGGGAGATCGGTCCACTCAAGCCGAACCAAGGTGTGGGGATTGCACTCGCCCTCTGGGCGCTGCATCCCAACGCCGTCGCGGTCGATAGCGCGGCGACGGTCAAGATCGACACCGATGGCAGCGCCGTCGTGCTGAGCGGCATCGCCGACCAAGGCGGCGGCCAATGGACCATGGTGGCACAGGTAGCCAGCCAGGTCCTTGGGATTCCCGTGGAGCGCGTGAGCGTCATCGCGGCGGACACCGAAGCGACGCCCCCCGAGCAGGGAACGGGTGGAAGCCAGACGACGTACCGTGTGGGAAACGTCGTCCGCCAGGCAGCGGAAGACGCACGACGCAAGCTATTGCGCTTCGCCGCAGAGCAGCTCAAGGCCGATGAAGAAGAGCTCTCCATCGCTGACGGCGAGGTATTCGTGACCGCGGACCCGAGCCGACAGATCAGTGTCGCCCGAGTCGCCCAAGGCGCGGCCACGGCCGCCGCCGGCGCGATCATCGGGACGAGCGAGGAGTCCCGCGAGCGCGAGATCCGGGACCACGGCCACGATCAAGCAGAGATTGTCGATGCCCCGAGCTTCGCGATCCACATCGCCCAGATCACGGTGGATCCCGAGACGGGGATGATCGACGTCGACAAGTACTACACCTCTCAGGACGTGGGGAAGGCGCTCAACCCGCTGAACTGCAAGGGACAGATAGAGGGGGGCGTCGTTTTCGGGCTCGGCTACGCCCTGACGGAAGAATTGATCTCCGAGAACGGGACGAATCTCAACGCCAACCTCTGGGAATACCTGCTCCCGACGGCGCCTCACATTCCTGAGATGACAGTCGAGCTCGTCGAGATTCCATCCACCTACGGCCCCTTCGGCGCCAAAGGCGTCGGCGAGACAGGCTGCGTTGCGGTCGCACCCGCCATCGCGAACGCGCTGGAGGATGCTCTCGGCATTCGATGCACCGAGCTGCCCCTCACGCCTGAGCGTGTACTCAGGGCGCTGCGTGAGAAACCGTCGGCCTGACGGCCAGATCAGGTTGTAGTAGAACAAGCCTACAGCGAAGCATATCCGCAGCGGCAACGCACCCGGAATCCCTCGCCTCGCGTGGTGAAAATGACGGAAGCACTGCGCTTCACCCACATAAGCCTTGAGAACTGGCGTAATTTTGTTCGCGCTGACGTCTCCCGGTACGTCGTTGGCTGGCAGACATCGCGGTCCCTGCACACCGATCTTGCCCTCGACGCTCTCAATATGGCCTACTGGCGTCGTGGCGGCCCCCACCTCACGGGGCTCATCCATCACTCCGATCGCGGAGTGCAATACGTGTCCATCCGCTACACCGAGCGGCTCGCCGAGGCCGGCGTGGTCCCGTCGGTCGGATCGCGTGGCGACAGCTACGACTGCCCTGGCGGAGTCGTTTAACGGCCTCTATAAGACCGAGTTGATCCGGCACCGGGGGCCATGGTCCGGTCTCGACGACGTCGAGTACGCCACCCTGGAATACGTCGACTGGTTCAATTGCCGCCGACTCCATGGCGAGCTTGGAATGATCCCACCCGCAGAGTTCGAGGCCATCCATTACGATCAGTCGGAGCCAGCTCCGCTGGCAGTTTCCCAATAAGCTGATTGACCGAACCTGCTGGCGGACCTACAGTAAGGCCCGCATGGCGATCTTCGACTTCATCTAGACGTTCTACAATCCGACCCGAGGCCACTCAGCTCTCGGCTACTGCATCGTCAGTTTGGGCCGCGACGCCGGGCAAGGAACTGGAAATCCACTCGAAATGGAACGCTTGTACTCAGGCGTAGTTGCGGATACTCGAATGTGCATGCCAATGCACCTTGCACGTTCGTAGGTAACTGAAGCGATTCGAGCTGCGTCCCACTTGGACCGGCTTGCGCCTACTCCTGGTGGAGACCATCCTGCTCTGTCAGGCGTCCGCCGTCCAGTCACCGCGTTGTTCATGCGGGCATAGAGAAACGTTGACACGCTACTGTCAGCGCCGGGATAAAAATGCAACGTCGGCGTTGACACCACACGCACCACAAATCTCGGAAATGGTCCCTTTCCGCTCTGGTAGATAGTGCTTGCGGCCCGCTGAGCTCAAGAGGTATCATGCGCGTCCAGGCGTTTTTGACGGAGGCGTACATGGAACACCATCCAACAGGAGGGTCCTCCCCGAACGAACCAAATCCGGCCCCCGAGGTTGTCGAGCTGATCAAGAATCGCGTGCTTGACGAACTGAGGCGAACATTCTTGGCGATGAGGCCAGTTGGCGGTTCGGACGGCGGTTCGGACGGCGGCCCGGATGGCGGCTCGCATACAAAACCTGACGGATATGGTGGTACATACACCAAACCAGATGACGGGCCGGGCAGCCACACGAAGCCTGATGGCTACGGAGGCTCTTACACCAAGCCCGATCCCAAACCGTAACCCCCGCCCGCGTGAGACTCCCGAACCGGCCTTGGTGGCTTGTTGGAACCGGTGAGTCTGCCGGTCGGCGCAAAAGCCTGCCTCGCTGGAAGCCTTGCGCGGTTCTGAGCTGGTAGCGCCCCTTGGTTCCAGTTCGAACAACTCAGGAGACGGACGTGGCGTGCGGATCGCTGCTTGGCACAGAGGAAACTCTTGCTAATCTAAGCCGTGGTTTCGCGTGTCCTCAGGAGCAATGGTCTTCCTGTCTCGCAGATACGATTACTCTGGAGCACGCGCGACATGTGGTGCGGCTCTTTATCACGCAGCATCGCAACGTACTGAAAGCAAACAGCGAGGGCCTCACTGAACTCATAGAGGCTTGGGTGCCGCCTGCCTTTCCGAGCGGTACCTCGCTCCCGTATTGGAATGCGGCTTTCAGCAACGCATATGAGTCCGTGGGGCGACGCCACGTCTCAGACATTCTCGCGGCGGGTGCTCTGCTAGGTGTTCATCTCAACGCGCTCGGTGAAAATGGCGCCTGGTCTGTGCGGCTACCTGAGCCACGATCCGTGCGTTGGTCGCACTTCCTCATCCCAAAAGCGCTGGAGCTCTGCGTTCTATCCGATGGCTCAACCGCGAACCTCTGTACCTGGGATGGAGCATCCAGGCGACGCCTGAGTTTCGAGCGAGGTCCGGCCCCGGCTCAATGGCGAGCGCGTGCCGCAATTGAACTCCCGGTCCTGCGCGGAAAGCGCGCGGGAATCACAATGTTACCCGGATCCGTCTACCCGAAAGAGGCGCCGTTTCCCGACACGTTTCGCCAAGTCATGAGTCTTCGCAGATGGAGTGCGTCGTGGCAGGGCGCTCTGGACTTGCTGATGATGAATGCACCACCCTACTATTCCTGGGCCGAGCGGATCATAGATTCGATTGTCTCCTTAAAGCGAGCCCCTCGGTCAAGAGTGATCAGAAGCGGGAGCATATCAAGTCTGGTGGGAGTCATTTGGGGTTCCGTTCACTCCGAAGCCCGCGCCCTGGCTGAAACGTTGGTCCACGAGGCCAGCCACCAGTATTTCTACCTCGCTACTCAGTTAGGTCCCGTCGATGATGCAAGTGACACCAACCTCTACTATTCCCCCGCTGTACAGACCGCTCGGCCTCTGTCCCGCATACTCTTGGCCTTTCATGCGTTTGCTAATGTCCTTCTCTATTACAGAGCGTGTCGTCGAACGGGAGCCCAAGAAGACAGCTACTTTGATCGACATGAGACTCGTCTGGAACGCGATGTAAAGCAACTTTCGATTCCGTTGTTAGGAAATCCGGCTTTGACGAGCGTCGGTCGCAGCCTTTGTGACCCATTGATAGAGCGGGTTGTTTAGCCAACATGGGACAAATTCAGAGCCTTATACTCAAGGTTGCTGAACGCTGCAACCTCAATTGCAGCTACTGTTACATGTATCAACATGAAGATCAGTCGTTCAGGAATCGGCCTAAATTCATGTCCGACGTCGTCTTCGAGCAAGTGCTCGCTCGCGCCGCGGAATATTGCGACCGCGAAGGTCGCCAAGGTATGCGGTTGTGTTTTCATGGTGGCGAACCCACCCTGATAGGGACCGAACGCTTTGTTCGGTTCGCGCGTCGCAGTCAAGAAGTACTAGGAAGCAAACTGAGGGGAATTGTTCTCCAGACTAATGGCACGTTGCTCAACGATGATTGGGCTGCTGTACTGGCGGAGCACGGTGTCGGCGTCGGAATAAGCTTGGATGGACTACCCGAGCTCCACGATGCGGTCCGGATCAACCACGCCGGCCGGGGATCCTACTCCGCTACCGTCCGCGGGCTAACGACCCTTCAATCGGCCGGTTTCCAACCCAAGGTGCTCTGCGTCGTAAATCCGCGGGCCAACGGAGGGGCGACATACCGTCATCTTAGAAGCCTAGGCATCCGAGATATGAGTTTCCTGTTGCCTGACGTGTCACACGACAATAAGCATCGACTCTACGAAGATTGCGGTCCCACGCCCGTCGCCGATTACTTGATCGATGCGTACGACCAGTGGCTCCGCGAGAACGATCACACTGTGATAGTCCAGCCTTTTGCGCACCTGCTGCATCAGATTTGGGGAGCGCCGCCGGCGACGGATGCGTTTGGGAATCCGTCCATGTCGTACTTGATAGTAGAGTCTGATGGAGGAATTCATGCTCTAGACGCCCTCCGTGTGTGCGACGAGAGCATAGACAGTAGTGGCTTAAATGTCTTCTCAAATAGTTTCGATGATTTGGCATACGGTTCGCCGCTTGTATATCGCATCGTCCACGAGGGTATCCGCCCCGCTGAACAGTGTTTGAAGTGCCACCAACTTCAAGTGTGCGGAGGGGGCTACCTCCCACATCGCTACGCGCATGCCAACGGATTTGACAATCCTTCGGTCTGGTGCCTGGATATCCTGAAGCTATTAGCGCACCTGCGTCAAAGCTTAGATAAGTATGCTTTGTTGTAGATAGTCGTTTGTGGCGGCTACCGTGTAGTGCTGGCCATTCAATGGGTAGCTGATTGACTGCTAGAGAAACGACGATTTCGCTTGGACCCTCGAATCTCTATAAGGCTCGCCACCCTGTGGCATTCTTTTCGGATGGTATCGGCGACCACGTTATGGCCCTTCCGGCACTGAGGGCGATCGCACGCACCTTTTCGAACCGTCTCACGCTCATCTCCAGTCAAGAGTCAGAGAAGCTCTTCTTCAGCAGGCTGCCGCTTCGCGGGTTGATCGAAACTGCAGTTTGGCGCTGTGAGAGAGGCTATGAAATCGATGTCGATACGACATTGAAGAAGATCGCTGAGTGCGACCTGTTTCTCTCGCTGGTACCCTGGCACACGTCTTCTTTGTCGAAGTTGGTGGGTGGTTTGCGACCCACGATCTCCGTGGGGTTTTGCTCCGAATTTATTATCAATCTGCCCCGAGACTTCTCGAAGCACGCCGCCGACCTCAAGTTTGATGTCGCACGCGCGATCGACCCGCGTCTAGGATTCGCTAAATTCTCCTCACCGTTACCACTGGACAGGCAAAGCAGGGGAATAGCATCGTCGATTCGTCGAATTGTGACTCCGGATCGTCGCGTATTGGTCGTGCACCCAGAAGCCTCGGCTGGTGCAAAGATGTGGGAGGAGGACAAGTTCGTCTGGGTGCTCGACAAGTTCTTAGAGTGCCATCCCGAATTCATGGTGTTTGTGATTTCCGAGGGCCAGCAGAACCTTGAGCAAGGCCGCCAGCGCAATCAGGTCATCCCGATTGTCGGTGTCCCTCTTTCGGTAGCCTTTGCTCTTGTCGGAGTGGGTGACCTATTTTTAGGAGTGGATTCTTGCATGTTGCACGTCGCCGACTCATTGCGTGTTCCCGGAGTCGGGTTATTCGGTCCCACACGGCCCGAGGAGTTCGGATTCCGCTTGGGACCGCACGTCCATATTGACGGTAAAGGCTCAATGCAGAATATCTCACCCAGCGCAGCCCTCTCTGCCTTAGAGAGATTGGCAAATGGTGGGACAGACGGGCCAGACGTCAAAGGTCATCGGCCAGTGTCGACTCGCGTATATAGGACTCACGTCCATCCATAGTGATGGTCCAATAGCAGGCGCTGGACACCTTCGGAGAAAAAGTGACTCCGGGGTGCTGAAAAGTGCATGCTGGTGAGTCGATCTAGGCGCAAATTCCGCAGCCTTCCGCGTAGATTGTGAAATCCATACACGGACGGAAGCGGACGATGCGGATACCTTGAAACCATGGCTGCCCAGACGGTCTGATCCCAGATCCAAGTTGAGCAGGTTCCTGCTTCTCGGAGACAGCGTAGAGTCGTTTCAATCAGCCTAATGTTCAGCACGTCGGCAAACGTACAAAGCAATCCCGCATTGAAATAGGGGATAAGACTTCCGCCGATCCCTGCAAATTGGCCGGGGCTAAGACCGACGCTCGCAACGCGTTGAGAATCCCGATTGAAGCGAGTTTCATTGGTCCGCGAGGCAGCCCAGCGAACAATGCTGATTGGCCGACGAAAGAACAACACATCCGAGTCCAGGATTACTAGCTTTGGCGTTGCGTTCATAACGGCCACCCCGAGCAATCGACGACCAAGGGGATGGTCCTCCATGAAGGCCCGGGCGTGGGGGAAAAGCCGTCTGGGAACAGCCGCTTCGTAATCATCGAGGAAAACAACACGAACGTCTCTGATAATCGATCTAAGGATCGTCCTATCTTCATGGTTTAGCGATCCGTCGTCATAAACGAATATCCTGCATCGGAGGCTGGATGCAAGCAGAAAAGACCTAATGCTGAATAGGTAATAGCTGAGATGATCGTGGGATAACAGTGTATGGACCGACAGGGTAGCGTCCATTTGAGAAACCATTGGCCTTGATCCGAAGGACTGCGCCAACGCTTCTGCGACCGCTGCCGAGAGTCGTTCCATTATGTATGGCCGAACGAAGTCATACACGGGCCCCAATTTTTCCCTAGCGGAAGATCGCCAGTCGGAGACTCTAGAGCGGTTCAGAGCTTAGCATTTTCTCCCGATGGGCGAACTTTGGCATCAGCGATAAACATCAGGTCGATCTTCGGACTTTGGAATGGAGGTCTTAGCGGCAGCCCCGAGCTGGAAGCTTGAGTAGAAAGGGACACCGCTCGCCATCCTAGGTTGTGGACACTCGAATGTGCATGCCGATGATGACGTGCGGATGCTTCCCCAGACGCCGCATACATCCGGAAGTAGATTGCTGGCCCGCAAACGCCAGGACCACAGCACCTTGGGCTGATGCGAACTCGACTGGAATCCGGGTGGGTGTAGTTGCCCTTCCGGGAATGCGCCAATTCTGCATCCGGATCGGTCGAGACCGCGTAAAGGTAGCGGTTATGTCCGTTCGAGCAGAGGCACGGCGACCATTTGGGGAGGGTCCAATATGTCCGATATGCAAGAGTATCTGGTCACGGAAGAGCTCGAACACTACCGGGACGGATGGATCTCGCGTCGGGAGTTCATTCGGCGAGCTGTCATCATCGGCGTGAGCACCGCCGCGGCGGCCTCTATGGCTCAGACCGTGATCCCCGCTCGCGCGGCGCCGGTTGCCGCACGACAAGCATCTCGTTTCTCAGTGGCCGACCGCGATCCAAGGGTCCGCTCGAAAATGATCTCCTACCGAAGCACGGATGGGAAAGCGCTGATGGCCTACATGGCCTGGTCCGCGGAGGCGGCCATGGACTCATCCCAACCCGGTATCGCCATCTCGCCCAGGAACCAGGGTCTCCACCCACATCACATGGACGTTGCGCGCCGCTTCGCTGTCCAGGGCTACGTGGCAATCGCGCCTGATCAAATCACGCGCAACGGACCGCCCGCCATCGAGCTGTCGGAGGACGCACGTCGGGCGGCGTACGCGGCACTGGATTCCGAGCAGACCGCCCGCGACATGCTCGCAGCGCTCGACGTGCTGAAGGCACACCCCGCTGTGGACTCAGCGAAGCTCGCGGCTACCGGATACTGTGCCGGCGGATCCGTCATCTGGCGGCTTGCAACTCTTGCGCCCGACCTGACCGCCGCCGCTCCTTTCTATGGGACGAATCCACCGATCGCAGAGGTGCCGAACATCCATGCGGCGATGCTGGGAGTCTATGCAGACCGCGATGAGCGCGTGAATGCCGGAATCCCCGAGATTCGTGAGGCGATGGATGCGGCTGGCACTACGTACGCAATCAACGTCTACCCTGAGTCCGTCCACGGGTTCCACGACGATTCTGAAGACACCTTCAATCCGGCGACAGCCCATCAAGCTTACATCGATACGCTGAACTGGTTCGCGCAGCATCTCAACCTCGCGCCGCCTCGGATCTGATCGACACACATATAATTAGGGTCCCATGCAGCGGCTTCCACCGATTCCCTTGATCCGGGGATCCTATCCCCCGCACCGGCGCAACCCCGGCGGCCGCGCACGCGGCATCGCCACGTTCTTCATCGCCGCTGTCATCATCCTCCTGCTGGTCACGGGCAGCATCATGATCAGCATGGTGACAGTCGGCGCCGCGGCCGCGGCGTCCTTCTACCACACGTTCACTCGCGACCTGCCGTCCGTGAGCGAGATGGACTCGCGCGACACCTTCAAGACGACGCGGATCCTCGACCGCAACGGCGACCTCCTCTACGAGATGTTCGACCAGGGCGGGGGCAAGCGGACTCCGGTGCGGCTGTCTGATCTACCGCATGTGCTTATCGATGCGGTTCTCGCCGCAGAAGATGCGAGCTTTTACGACAATCCCGGCGTGGACGCTCGAGGCATCGTGCGGGCCGCCTACCAGGACATTCGAGCTGGAAGCATCGTCTCCGGCGCGAGCACGATCACCATGCAGCTCATCCGCAACGTCCTGCTCGCTCCTGATGAGCGCACGAGTGAGACGCTCAGGCGCAAGATGAAAGAGGCATTCCTCGCCATCGAGGTCTCGGCGAACTACAGCAAGGACCAGATCCTCGAGTGGTACCTCAACGAGATCTACTACGGGAACATCTCGTATGGAATCGGGACCGCGTCAAAGACCTACTTCAACAAAGAGCCTCGGGATCTCACCCTGGCGGAAGCCGCGCTTCTCGCGGGCCTGCCACAGGCGCCAGCCTCCTACGACCCCTTCCGGAGCTTCGACCGTGCGAAGTCCCGCCAGGAAGACGTGCTGGACCTCATGGTTCGGCACGGGTTCATCAGCGCGGACGTCGCCGAAGAGGCCAAGGCCGAGAAGCTCCAATTCGTTTCCCCCGAGAGCACGGTAGCCACGATCAAATACCCCCACTGGGTCTTCTACGTCCGATCCGTCCTGGAGGACATGTACGGCCCCAAGGCGTTGGCGAACGGCGGGTTCACCGTATACACCACGATCGACCCGCACCTGCAGGATCTCGCCGAGACGTCCGTCCGAAACCATTTGAATGCCCTCGCGGCACAGGGCGCGAATGACGCTTCACTCGTCGCCATCGAACCGGCGAAGGGCGAGATCCTGGCAATGGTCGGGAGCCCAGACTACTACTCGACCACGATGAACGGGCAGGTCAACGCCGCGATTACGCTGCGGCAGCCAGGATCATCCATCAAGCCGATCGCTTTCCTTGCCGCGTTCATGAAGGGCTTCTCACCGGCAACGATCGTCGAAGATGCGCCCATCTCATTTCCCGACGGGACCGGCAGGTTGTGGCGCCCGCAGAACTTCGACAACAAGTTTCGCGGACCGGTGACGCTGCGGCGAGCGCTCGGCAACTCTCTCAACATCCCCGCCGTCAAGGTGCTTCAGTACGCGGGTCTGGAGGACACGCTGACGCTCGCACGGAGACTCGGGATGGTAAGCCTCGGCGAGGCGTCGAACTATGGGCTCGCCTTCGTCCTTGGAGGCGCCGAGGTCCGGCTGATCGAGCTCGCTACCGCATACACGGTCTTGGCGAACGGCGGCGACAAGGTTCCCGTGTCTCCGATCCTGCGGATCATCGATTCCGACGGGCGCACCATCCACCAGCACGTTGCGACGCGCGAGCAGCTCGTGGATCCGCGCCTCGCCTTCCAGATCACGGACATCCTGTCGGACAACAACGCGCGCCTCGAAACCTTCGGACCCAACAGCCCGCTCAGGCTATCGAACAATCGACCCGCGGCAGCCAAGACGGGATCCACGGATGACTATCGCGACTCCTGGACGATGGGGTACACGCCGAGCCTGGTAACGGGCGTCTGGGTGGGGCGCGACGACGATCGACCGATGCGCTTGGTCCTCGGATCGTCCGGAGCCGGGTTGATCTGGCGGACGTTCATGGAGGGCGCGCATGCGGGCTGGCCAATCGAGCAATTCGAGCCGCCGCCGGGAATCGTTCGAGCATCCGGCTGTCGCCCTGAGACGCCGACTCCAGCACCCACACCGGTTCGAGGAACCCCAACGACAACCTGTAACCAGACGGCTGGTGACTGGATGCTGGAAGAGCGCACCCCCGCCGCGATGGCAAGACTCGCCGCGCGGTCCGTCGCTATTGATCGGACGACTGGCAAGCTCGCGGACCACGAAACACCGTTTGGCGACGTGATCTTCCGGACCTTCCGACCGGCGGCAACGGGCGAGGGCCCATTCGCACCCACGGACTACTCGGACCGCTCGGGCCTGACGCGACCGTGGGAGGTGCTGACTCCGCAGGTGTTGCCGACTATTCTGCCTGGCACCCCGACGTCGACCATCACTCCTGGCCCCAGCCCAACGCGGGATCCGAACGCGCCAACGCCCACGCGCGTTCCCACGGCGACTGTCACCCCGATGCCGTCGCCCACACCCTTGGCCACCGCGACCTTGGACGCGTCGCCGACCGTCGTCCCCACCGCCACCCGCCAGCCAACAGACGAAGAGACAGAGTAGAACCCCCGCCGAACCTGGCTCGATCAGAGCTTCACGCCGTTGGCAGGGGCCTGGAGGCTCAGTGTAGAGTCAAAAGAGATGCTCTGCAGGGAGGCGCACATGGTCCACGATGAGATGGCGACCGACGAGGGAATGAACGTAGCGATGTCCGCAGCTCCGCTCATCGCCGCGGCAGTAGCGGCCGGCGTAGCCGCCTACTTGATTCGCCGCTCGAAGAAAGCCGAAGAAGAGACAAAGATCGAGACCCCAGCGGCGGTCGCCGCGGCCGCATGGGAACGGGCGCAGGACCCCGCCTTCCGACAGCGCGCCGCCGAAACGACGCGTGACTGGGTCATGGACCGTGTGATTCCCGAGTTGAAGCCAATCCTGCTCGACCTGCTAAAAGGCGTGAAGGAACTCGTGGACCAGGGCTTCAGACGGGCGGAAAAGACCATCAAGGACCTGTAGACGCTGGTCAGGCCTCGCGCTTGACCTCGTCGATGACGTCCACCACGCCCGGTACGTCGTGAGCCACGGCGACGATGCCATCTGCCTTGACAGGATCGGACTCGCGACCGCGCAGGTACACCACGCCGTCGATCGTGGTGATATCTACTCGCGGTGACACCCTTCCCTGGCGGGCGAGCTCCGAGTGAAGCTGCTCGGTGATCTTCTCGTCCGGCATGAGTCCAGAGCCACCGCCGACGCGTGCTCGGAGCCAGCCGGCGCCGGTCGCTGCTGGGTTGCCAGGGTTATCGGACGCGATGGCAGGCTCACCTTCCGCCGTGCCACGGCGCTTTGGCGCCAACAGCATGCCGGCGACAACGCCGCCTGCTACTCCGATGACAAGACCCACGAACCCGTCGCGCGCTGAGCGCAGCATATTTTCCTCCTTGATTTTCAGTGGCCATTGCGGACGCCGGAGCCAACGGGTTCGGCCACCAACTCGACTGGTGCGGCCGGTGCGATCCCACTGAGCTGCGGCTTGAACTGAATCTCATAGAGCTGGCTGTAGAGGCCGCCGCGGGCCACCAGCTCAGCGTGAGTGCCGCTCTCGACGAGCCGACCCTGATCCATCACGACGAGCCGATCGGCCGCAAGCACGGTCGAGAGCCGATGCGCAATCGCCAAAGTCGTTCGGCCTCGCATCAGCGGGCCAAGCGCGGCCTGGATCTGTGCTTCGGTCTGTGAATCGAGCGACGACGTCGCCTCGTCCAAGATCAGGATACGCGGATCTTTCAGCAGCACGCGGGCGATCGCCAGCCGCTGCTTCTCCCCACCCGACATGCGATACCCACGCTCGCCGACGTTCGTATCAAGGCCATCGGGCATGTGAGCAACCACATCGTCGAGCCGTGCCGCCCGACAGGCCTCCATGATCTCGTCATCGGTCGCATCGGGTCGCCCGTAGCGGAGATTCTCGCGAACTGTGGCATTGAAGAGGTAGGTCTCTTGGGTAACGATCCCCATCTGCGAGCGAAGGGACTCCACCGTGAGATCTCGCACATCGTTGCCATCGACTTCGACCCGCCCGCTGGTGACGTCGTAGAAGCGAGGGATGAGGTAGGTGATCGTCGTCTTGCCCGCGCCGCTGGGCCCGACGAGAGCCACAAGCTCGCCCGGCTTCGCCTCGAAGCTGACCCGGTCGAGCGCTGGCCGGCCCGCGACGTACTCGAAAGTCACGTCGCGGAAGGCGACGGAGCCGCGAACCGGTGACGGGAGGATCCGGGCGTGGGGCGCATCGGCAATGTCCGGCTTGACGTCGAGATACTCGAAGATCCGCTCGAAGAGCGCGAGCGAGCCCATGACCTCGACGTGTACGTTGGCGAGCTGCGAAATCGGACCGTACAGACGCGCAAGAAGGGCGACAAACGCAATGATGGTCCCCAGGCTCATCTCCCCGTTCAGCACCAGATATCCGCCGACCAGGCAGATCAACGCAGGCCCGAGCGCGCCAAAGACCTGCAGCATCATGCGGAACCACCGGCCCAGCATGCTCGATCGAATCTGCACGTCCATCAAGTTGGCGTTCTTCTCGGCGAAGCGCTTCAGCTCGTGCCGCTCCTGCCCGAACGCCTTCATCAGCACGAAACCACTCACGTTCAGGGTCTCCTGCATGATGGAGGTCAGGTCGGCCTGCGTTCGCTGCGTCTCGCGCTGGAGATGGAACCGACGCTGCCCAACGCGGCGCGTCGGCAGCAGCTCGAGCGGGATGATCACGAGCGACAGCAACGCCAGACGCCACTCCATTTGGACCATGAGGACCACCGTGGTGACCAGTACAAAGACCTGCATCACGTTCTCGGTGATCGTGTCGCCCACAACACGGCTGACTCCCGAGACATCGTTGTTGAGGCGGCTCATGATCTCGCCGGTCTTGACGGTCGTGAAGAACTTCAGCGAAAGCGACTGAACGTGTCGATACAGCTCATTGCGCAGATCGAACATCACGCGCTGGCTGATCTGCGCGCTGAAATAGCTCTGTACCACGCTGAACATGCCCGCTAGAGTCGGCGCTGCCACCATGACGACTACCAGGAGGAGCAGAAGGTTGAAGTCACGGTTTGGGATCGCATCGTCGATGAGCGAGCGCATGAGGAGCGGTGGTATCAGGCCAAGCGCCGCGATGATGCCCACCGCGACAAGCATGACGGCGGTATGGAGGGAGTAGGGGCGGAAGTAGCCGAGAATGCGAAGAAGCATGGCGCGAGTTATGCGGACAGGCCGTTCCTGGCTATGGCCGCGCCACACGCCGTGGAAGTTCGCTTGCATCATGGCTCGAGGGGAACCGCCAGATACGGACTAGAGACTCGCCGAGCCCCTACGGAAGCATACCCGATTGCCCCCGGACGCCTGTTCGACAGCATTCATGCCACGTGGGACCGGGGGATTAGTTGCTGCTGATGACACCCCGCGTCGGGGGTACTGCCAGGGCGCCGAAGGTCGTGAAGCCGGGGAGTGCGCAGAGACGGTCGCTGTAGCCGATCAAGGCGCCGTCCCGCATCGTCCCGATTGCGTAGCAGGTGAGCCCGTTCGCCTGCATGGTCGCGCTCGTCGTGTTCGCATCCACGTTCTGAGACGAGACACCAAAAGCCACGACCAGGTAGCTGTCCTGTCCACCCGCGCCCGGAGCGCTCCAGCGCAAGCTCGCCGTCGTCGATTGGTTGAGCTGCAGTGAGAAGTTCTGCGGAGAGCTGGTCGGCGAACGGGAGCCGACATCGGCGCAGAGCAAGTCGGAGTAGGACTGAGGACTCGTGCCGAGAGGCATGACCACGTAGCAGTTGAGCCCGGAAGGCACGGAGGTATCGGAGAAGCCCGTCGCCGTCAACGCCAACGTGGCGATCGTGCTGAGCGTTCCATCTGCGAGCCGGAGTACCTGGTACCCGGTCTGGCCTATCCCGCTCTGCCAGCCTAGCTGCACTCCAGCGCCTGCCGTACTGATCGTCAAGCCGCGCCCCCCCACCGACGGACCACCAGGGCCGGTGGGCGTTGCGGTGCGGGTTGGCGTCGTGGTTCCCGAGCCTACGACCGAGAACGTTGCCTGCCGGGTCGCGGGCTGACCGTTGTGGGTCAGAGTGAACATGTACGCGTAGCTCCCCAGGGCAGCATTCTGCGGAATCGTCGAGCGAAGTCCCCACAGCGTCGAGCCCGGTTCCGTCGTCAGCTCTTGGCTGTACGACGCGATCGGGCCTCCAGGCCCGTTGACGGTCCACGTGGCGATGAATGTCGCAGTGGCTCCGGTGTGGTTTGACACGAGCGCCACGTACCGGACCTGGTCCCCGCGGGCAAAGACGGTCTTGATCGTCGAAAAGTCCGTTCCCGAGTCGTTTGGCCAGACAGCATCGAGAGTCAGTCCAGCCGCGGTGGCGTTCAAGTTGACTTTGAAGCTCCCTTGAAGCCCCGAGTAGCCGCCCACCTGCACGTAGTAGGTCTGTCCCGCTGCAACAGCGGCGCTCAGGAACGACGTCTGCCCCCCGTTCGCCCGCGGGTCATCGTCGTTGCATACGAGCTGTGAAAGGCCTGAGACGCTGGTCCCGAGATAGAGGGCCAGCACGGTATCGAAACTACTCCCTGTCGTGTCGACCGACACAACGCCGGTGCTTTGCGGCGTGAATCGATACCAGACGGTGGAGGCGATGTTCCCGCAGGGCGTGGGTTCCCCAGCCTCGAGACCTGCGCCCTGGTTCGAACCGATGACGCTGCCAGGCACAGAAAGGGACACGGCATTTGCCATCGTGTTGTTCGCTGGCCCGCCGCCTTGAACGGTGAAGGTTACGTTGAGCTGGAACGAGCCCTGTGCACCCTGGGCGCCACCCACCTGCACGAAGTACGTCAGCCCACCATTGAGAGGTGTCGAGAGGAACGACGTTCGGACGCCACTCGTCCGAAGGTCGTCGTCATTGCATCCGAGCAGGGCCAGGCTCGACAGCGGTGACGAGCCGGAGTACAGGCTGACGACCGTGTCGAGCTGGCTGCCGACAGTATCGATGCTGAGCGCCCCGCTCGCGGGCGGGACCAGCCGATACCAGACGGTCGAAGCCATCGAGCCACACGGCGTTGGCTCGCCGCTCTGCAGCGTGGCGCCCAGATTGGTGCCAGTGATGGAGCTGGGCACGCTGAGCGGCACGGCGTTCGCAAACGCATCATTCCCCGCCGACGTTGGCCCCGGCGCAAGAACGCATGCCCCATCCGCATTGCTCCACTCGGTCTGAACGATATAAGGGTGTCCATTCAGCGTGACGTTCGCACCACTGATCGGGTCGACATTGGAGCCAAAGCGCCACGCGCACTTGTCCCCGATCTCCTTGCCCTGATCGTCGAACCAGCCAGTCCCGGGTACGGGATCGGTCACGATCTCGAAGTGCTCGTGCGAGGCGACGCTGATCGCAGAATCGGCGTCGCGATCGTTGTTCGGCGATCCGTTGGGTAGGCCATTGGAACATTGTGGACCCGAGGATTGCGACGGATAGGGCATGTTTGCATACAGGACCCGCTGCGACCCCATCTGGAACACGCCGTGGTAACCGCAGAACTGCGCGTAGGCGCACGAGCTCGGGCCGTCGCAGCTCGTCACACCGTAGGCGGTGAAGACGAAAAAGCTGCTGGTCACGTCAGGGGTCCAGCCATTCGCGATGATGGCGCGCTTCACCGCGTTTTGGATGTCCACGTCGTTCAGCGTGGTGGAGGGGTACTCTGTCGTATCGACGTGGACGCCTCCGAGCGAGGAGCTGTTGACGATGTTGCCCGTCGCGTCCGAGTATTGGGTCAGCAGGCCGTAGAGACTGCTGCCGCCGATATCGTTGAAGTACCGCGTGATCAGCGACTGGTAGTTGGGACTCATGAACGCTGTCGGCGGTTTCCAGAAGATAACGTGGTTTCGACTCGTCGCCCGCTGGACCGGGCCGTCGTGGTAGACCAGGTTCCCCTGAGCGGCCGATGCCTCTACACGGGCCTGGTCCGGTGTACGGTGAAGCACGCGCCGTGAAGCGGCGTCACCTGCTTGAACACCAGGCTGGGGCTTACTCGCGACGGGCATCTGCGTAGCAGTTGGCGCGGGGAGCGCGGTAGGTTTCTTTGAGTCCTGCTTCTGATCCGAGGCAGGGCGATCCGGCGCCGCTACGCCAGTGGTGGGGCGCGGCGAGGGCCGTTGGGACTCGACAACGGCTGGCGAGCCGTTGTCGGCTTGAGCTGGCGTCTCCACGATGGCGGGCATCGGCCACGCGAAGACGACGGAAGCGAAGAACGCCGCGCACAAAATGGGCGCAGCAAATCTCCGGACCTTCACCACTTCCTCCATGTCACGCCTGGGGAGACGTTGAAAGTATCACGAAAGGCGCACGATTGTTTCAATCAGATAACAGTGAACGCACGCACACATCGGTCAAAAGCGCTCACATAGGCTTTAAAAAGGGCCTTGTTATAATCCGCCAGCACCCGGGAACGGCTGCAATCCCCATTCCAGATTGAGAGCTTCTGTGGAAACTGTCGTCCTTGCATACTCCGGGGGTCTGGACACCTCCGTCCTCATTCCGTGGCTCCGCGAGAAGTACGACGCGGACGTCGTGACCCTCACTGCAAACCTGGGCGGGGACGCCGACCTCGAAGCGATCCGGCAAAAGGCGTTGAAGACCGGTGCGAGTCAGGCCTTCGTCGAGGACGCGCGCGACGTCTTCGTGCGCTTCTTCTGCTGGCCTGCGCTCCAAGCTGGTGCGCTGTACGAAAATGTTTATCCCCTCGCAACGGCTCTGGCTCGACCGTTGATCGCCAAGCTGCTCGTCGACGTGGCCCACCAGGTGGGCGCTCACGCCGTCGCTCACGGATGTACCGGTAAAGGTAACGACCAAGTGCGCTTCGACGTTGCAGTCGGGGCACTGGATCCGTCGCTTCGCATCATCGCTCCCGTGCGTGACTACCGCATGCATCGCGACGAGGAGATCGAGTACGCGAAGGCGCACGACATTCCGGTTCCTGTGACGGTGGACAGCCCCTACAGCATCGACGAGAACCTCTGGGGCCGCAGCATCGAGGCAGGTATCCTGGAAGACCCGTGGCTCGAGCCGCCGGAGGATGCCTACACGTGGACGACCTCCCCTCGAAACGCTCCGAATGACCCCCAAACCGTCGAGATCGAATTCGAACAGGGCGTACCGGTTGCTCTCGACGGCGAGCGGATCGACGGCATCGAGCTCGTAGCGCGGCTGAATCGGATCGGTGGCCAGCACGGCATCGGACGCATCGACCACATCGAGAATCGATTGATCGGCATCAAGAGCCGCGAGATCTACGAATCGCCCGCCGCTGTGATTCTTCATGCCGCCCACACCGAGCTGGAGAACCTCACTCTTGCGAAGGACCAGCTCCGCTTCAAGACGAAGGTGTCGGCCGAGATCGCAGACCTGGTGTACAACGGGCTCTGGTTCTCCGCGCTGCACCAGGACCTGGCAGCGTACGTGTCCAGCTCCCAGCGATACGTGACGGGCGCCGTGCGGGCGGAGCTCTACAAGGGCAGCATGCGCGTCGGCAGTCGCCGGGCTCAGCACTCCCTCTACGACCCATCCCTTGCTACCTATTCAAAGGGAGACACGTTCGACCATCGAGCGGCCGAGGGGTTCATCTACGCCTTCGGCCTCCAGCTCCGAACACAGTCCCAGGTGCAGTGGCTCGGTCGGTCGTCCGACGACATCCTTCGGCTGTCGGCTGGCGCGAGCGAACAGGGGCCCGAGGGCGGACGCTGAGGTGGACCCAGCACCGGCGGCCGGCTCCACCGTCTCCAAGATGTGGGGCGGACGGATCGAGGGCTCGGCCAGTCGTCGCGCTGAGGTCTTCGGGGCATCCATCGGCTTCGACCACCGGCTCTGGCCCTACGACGTCATGGGGAGCGCGGCTCATTGCCGCATGCTCGCCCGCCAGCGGATCCTGAGCCAGGACGACGCGCGTCAGATCATCGATGGGCTGAGCGCCATCGTGGCCAAGCTCCAACAGGTAGCCGAAGCCGCTCCTGTCGCTGGTCTCCGGCCACCACCGCTGCCGGTCTTCCGCGACATCGACCCGGCGTGGGAAGACATCCACACGTGGATCGAAGATCAGCTTCGGCAGCGTGTCGGCGACGCCGCATCTCGCCTGCACACAGCGAGAAGCCGAAACGACCAGGTAGCAACGGACCTGCGCATGTTTTGCCGAGAGGCCATACTGGCGGAAGCCGAAGCCCTCATCGCAGTCGAGCGAGCCTTACTGGGCCTGGCCGAAACCGCGGACGACGCCGTCATGCCGGGCTACACACACCTCCAGCGCGCGCAGCCCATACTGTTTGGGCATCACCTCCTCGCATACGTCGAGATGTTCCAGCGGGACGCAGCCCGACTGCTGGACTGCTACGCACGGACCGACGTCATGCCTCTCGGGAGCGGCGCTCTAGCTGGCGTGCCCTATTCGATCGATCGCACCGAGACCGCTCGCCTGCTCGGGTTTGCCGAGATCTCTCGCAACAGCATCGACGCAGTATCGGACCGCGACTTCGTCGTCGAGCAGCTCGCCGCGCTTGCCCTCGTCGGGGCGCACCTCTCGCGCTTGGCAGAGGAGCTCGTCGTCTGGTCGACGGCGGAGTTCCGCTTCGTCGAGATTGGCGACGCACACTCCACCGGCTCGAGCATCATGCCCCAGAAGCGCAACCCCGACATGGCCGAGCTGATCCGTGGAAAGACCGGACGCCTGTATGGTCATCTCATGGCAATGCTCACGACGCTGAAGGGGCTGCCCCTCGCCTACAACAAGGACCTCCAGGAGGACAAAGAGGCGCTGTTCGACGCCGTCGACACGGCCGTTGCGTGCCTGGAGATCACGGCCGAGATGATCGAAGGAACGCGCCCGCTGGTCGATCGGATGGCCGACGTCGCTGGAGGCGGGTTCTCTACGGCGACCGACTACGCCGATTACCTTGCGAAGAAAGGCCTGCCCTTTCGCGAGGCGCACCAAATTATCGGCGCGCTCGTGCGTACGTGCGAGGCTCGTGGCTGTGACCTATCCGACCTGACTCTCGAAGACCTGAAAACGGCGTCCGAGCTCTTCGGTCCCGACATCGTTGGCCTAACACCAGTAGCCGTGGCCGCCGCGCGCGACGTCCCTGGCGGGACGGCGCCGTCCCGGGTGACCGCGGCGCGAGCAGAATCCGCGGCACGGGTCACCGCGCTTGCGGAGGACGTCGCCCGCCGTCGCACACAGCTCCCGACCCTCGATCACCTGCTCAGCGCGCCCGTGGATGCGGCCCCGTGATCGAGTGCCGCGTCCTCACCTCGACGGATGCCGATTTCTCCCACTGCGCCGCCATTCGCCTCGAGGTCTTCGTCGGCGAGCAGCGCGTCCCGCCAGAGGAGGAGTTGGACGACCTCGACGCTGAGGCAGTTCACGTTCTGGCCCGTGTAGATGGAACGCCCGCGGGAACGGGCCGCCTGATCCTCCAAGACGAGGAGACTGCCCGCATCGGCAGAATGGCTGTCCTGAAAGCCCAACGCGGCACGGGGATCGGAGCCGCGATCCTCGAACGACTCACGGACGAGGCCCGTCGCCGCGGAATTCGAAGGCTCACCCTATCTGGCCAGCTCCACGCCATTCCTTTTTATGAGCGCTTCGGATTCACCGCTCACGGTGACGTCTTCCTGGACGCGGGCATCGAGCACCGCAACATGGACCGCGAGATCGGCTGAGGAGCATTCCAGATGGTTCGCAAGACTCGGATCGCCTCCGCAATGGCAGCGCTGGGCGCATCGATAGTCATGGCGATTTCAGCGGTGCCCCCCACTAAGGCCGGTCTAGCCTCTTCCCAGCCGACCGAGAATCGGCGCATCATCGCGATCGATCCTGGACACGGTGGGCGCGAGCCCGGCTCCGTCTACCGGGGAGCTAGCGGCCGAGTCGAGCTGGTGGAAAAGGACGTCAACCTCTGGATTGCCCTCTTCCTCGCCGACGGCCTACGCGAAGCCGGATACCAGCCCATCCTGACCCGGTCGACTGACTCCAGCGTCAACGAGCCGCCGGTCGACCGGAACGGGGATGGGCGCATCGACGTCGACGATGATCTCCAGGCACGCGTCGACATCGCCAATGAAGCCGGGGCGAGTCTGCTGCTCTCCATCCACAACAACGGCTCGACGAATCCGCGAACGCGGGGAACGAGCACCTGGTACTCCGCAGCCCACCCGCGCGGGTCGGAAGGCCGGATATTAGCCGAGCTCGTCCAGGCAGAACTGCTCGCCGGGCTGCGCGCGGCAGGATACGAGAATCCGGTAGACCAGGGCGCCAACGACGATCCGCCGCTCCAAAAACCGTACGGGCATCTGTTCCTCGTTGGACCACAGACGCCGCGGGTGGCTCGCGTGTCCCAGATGGCTGGGGTCATTGGGGAGTCACTCTACGTGACCAGCGAAGTAGAGTCGCGGCTGCTGGCTACGGAAGAGGTCCAGCGCGCCATCGCCGCCTCCTACCAGCGCGCCGTCGAGCAGTATTTCGCTCGACTCAGTGGGAATAGATCCCAAAGCCCATCAGAGGCAATGCCGTCGCCGACCGGCGGTCTTGGTAGGCAACCGATGGAGTTCTGATCGGAGAAATAGCAGGTGTGGAAACCACAAGAGCTCCGTAAAAGAACTGGCCGCCGAACGCGAGGCAGCGTGAGAGGTCATCCCTACGAGTTCCAGGTCTGGTGACCGGAACCGCGGCGCGAATCTAGGCTTGGCTGGACTACTACGGCGTACTATCGCGGCAATTCCTGAATGCACCCGGCCGCACCGACCTACTGCGCGGTAAAGCGCTCTTCCACGTCATTCACGAGCACGACGTACTCTTGCCCCGAGTTGAAGTCGCTTCCGAGTCGAATGCTGACCGTGCCGGTGCCATACACCATAGGGCAGGCCGTTTGGGGGTCGGCGGGCACTCGGTTCCAAACCGTGATGGTGATCGTGTTCCCTCGCGCTCCCTGTCGTAGCCATCGGGCCGGGCGCAGCCATTGGGCAGCCCATACGTCACGTGTGCGAAGTATTGGGGCGGGTGAGACTCGGCTATGGCAATGTCTACACGCTCAATCGGAGCTCGGACCCTTCTCGTGTCGCGCCGGTTTGTGCCCGACTGACTCGTGTCCGATTCAGTCGGGCCTGAAGGGATCGGCTGAGCCGAGTCCGAAGCGGGATCATTCTGTCCCGTCCGTTGAGCCACACCCGACGAAAAGCGCGCGCCCGGATCGCTTCCTACCGGGGCCGCGGCAGTCGCGGCTGTGACGGCCAATCCCGCAGCTAGCACGGTCAGCAACAATGAGCCAGGTTTTCATGTGCATCTCCCCTCCTTCATTAGGGGCATTCCGCATTCGTCCTGGGCGCGGCGCTCCGAGTCCAGGACGACCTTGTGGGATCTCGGTCCTTTCTCGACGGTAGATGGCAAGCTGTGCCGAACCATCACGAAGCTCAACAGCGATCGTGTCGCCACGAGCAACTATCACGGCCGTGGGAGACCGGGCGAGTAGACACCCGTTACTGCAATGTGAACAACGACGAGAGGGAGTGAGTGCACATCTCAAGCCGCAGACGGCGGTTGAGCTCATCGTAAATAGCTGTGACCATGCGAACGACAGGAGCTGCAGGATGCTGGTACAACTCATGACGAAGCTGAATAGGGACGGTGCCGTGCACACTGTCGATCTCGCACCCTGGAGCTTTGATGACGAATGCTGTGCCGCGATCGGTCGGGTGGGTGACGCGGCAAACTCGCGGTCCTTGAGAAACGCCGCCAGCTCGGGCGGCAGCGCGGAACCGCTCGTTGTGGACCTTGCGCACTGCGATTCTCACGGCGTCGGCTTGAGCCCTTCCGTGGCTGCTCGGGTGATGGCATACGAAGGGCATTGTCTCATGGAGCTCAGGCGCAATACGCAAGCGGGGGGCATCGTTGCTCGCTACTTTGGGCTTGACAAGGAGAAAAAACGGGGATGCCGAACTTTCGTCGCTTGACTGCTGAGCAGATCGCAGCTCTACGGAGTCGTGGTCGCCCCAGCGCGGTGGACCTCACCGAGTACACCGAGTTTCTCCAGGGGCTGGACGTGGGAGACGGCGGGGAAGTTACTCTTGGGAATGACGAGAAGCAGCGCACCGTGAAGCGACGGTTGACAAGGGCAGCGACGCGGGCCAATAAGCGGCTGCGCTACCGGCGAAGTGAAGGAAACGCTATCCGCTTTGAGGTCCTGTAGGACGGGTATGGAAAGGGTACCGCGCAGATCAACTCGTTGCCACGAAGGATGAACCGCGTTTAGTATGCCTTGAACCCGAAGAGCCCAAGCATTGCGAAGACATACGTCGGCCAGAGGAGGACATAAGAGGCCACCACAAACAGCCCAGCGAGTTGCGCGCCTGGCACTCCGAATACCCCCGTACCGGCTGCCATCAACGCGAAGGCAAGTCCGGCCACCAGGTAAGCTCCGAGGGCTATCCGCCAACCCACCACACTCGCTCCTAGCAGCATCCAACCAACCGGGAAGAGGGCAAACAGGTTTAAACAGCCAGCCGAAGTGAGCGCCCCAAGTGGAGCCACCGCTGGGGTCCCGTAAGATGTAAAATGCGGCCCACGTCCGACCCTGGGGGCTGGCCAGCCAGTAGCCAAGAACTGCCAACAGCAGTGCGACGACGCCAAGCGCATAGTGTATTGGTCGTGGCTTCAGCCACAGCAGCCCTCCAGTGGCCACGATGAGGAAGCCGAGAACCGGAACGTGAACGAGCGGGATATCGTAGCCGCGCACGGACCAGAGGGCTGCGGCGAACCCGGCGAGAAGCGCACAGGCTAGAAAAAGCCCGTAGATCTGGCGAAGCTCTGTCCGGCTTCGGTCCACCTCATTGCCTGGCGATCGCTCCGCCCCGCGTTCCATATGATCCACTGATCCACCTGTGACGACTTGCGATTTCCTTTGGCATCTTCCTTCCGGCTCGATCGAGCAAATTGCAGCCGTAGGCGGACCGCTGGTGCTGCTATGCGTCGAGTTTCGCTGACCGTCAGTGTGTCAAAGGATCAAGGACTCTTTGCACATCGGATGCCACGAAGGCTATCTCGTTATTACCGAGCTCCCTGTCGCGCTGCCTCCAACGTGTCGAAAAATGCAGCCACGACATCCGGGTCAAACTGAGTGCCAGACCCTTTGCTGAGCTCATCGAGCGCCCGAACCGCAGACTCTCCCGCGCGATACACCCGTGTCTGCGTTACCGCGTCGAAAGCGTCAGCGACGGCAATGATGCGTGCCGCGATCGGAATCTCCTGGTTCGCCAAGCCATACGGGTAGCCCGTGCCATCGTATCGTTCATGATGGGCGAGTACGGCAGCGCGCGCCTGCTGCAGCGCCGGTATTGGCGCGAGAAGGCGGTTACCCAGGACGGGGTGACGCTTCATGAGGTCGAATTCCTTTGCGGTGAGCTTGCCCGGCTTCAGAAGGATGCTGTCCGGCACGCCGACTGTGCCGATATCGTGCAAGACTGCCCCGATCCGCGCGGAGGCAACTTCATCGGCTGACAGGCCCAGGCGTTTGGCGATCAGCTCGCTATTCTGTGACAGGCGCTCGGTGTGGCCGCGACTCTCAGGATTTCTTGCCTCCAGAACGTTTGCCAGGACAGCGAGGGCCTCTGTGTAGCCACTCCCCAACCGGTACAGCAAAAGCGCATTGTCGATCGCCATCGCCGCCTGGCCGGCCTGGATGCTCAGCATCTCTGTCTCGTCATCGGAGAATCGCTCGTGGGAACCTGCCTTCTTGACCCCAAGAATCCCAAGGAGCGTGCCGTTCGCCATGAGCGGCAGGTACATAACCACGCCCGCCCGAGGTATTCCGCTCAATTCGGGCGGCAGGTTTACGTTTTCGCCCTCGCGTACGGTCAGTGGTTCTTGGGTCGCCGCCACCCATTGGAGGATCTGCTCGCTCACTTCGACGGGCGGCGCCTGTCGAGAGAATGCTGCGTGCCTGCGAAACGATGGTGACTGCGAAGACACTTCAGGGAGGAGCACGATTGCATAATCAGCGCTCATGGTTTTGGCGATCTGCTCGCTAATGGTTCCAGTGAGATGGTCCAGGTTCGTCTCCCTATAGAAAGCTCGCCCGGACTCGTAAAGCGGCAAGAGAGCCTTGAGCCGAGCGTTTTCTTTCAGCATTCGGGTCTTGGCCAGCGCATCCTCGACCGCCAACCTCAGCTCGCTCGCCGTGAACGGCTTCAGGAGTAAGCCGTTCGCTCCCGCCCGAAGCGCGTCTATGGCGATCTGCATCGTGCCGTGGCCGGTCATCAGGACCCCCGCCATGTCGGGGTAGAGATGCTTCACCGTGCGTAAGAGCTCGGCGCCGCTCATGCTCGGCATGGCGATGTCGGATAGTAGGAGGTCGTAGGGCTCGCGAATGGCGAGCTCGATCGCTTCGTGCGGACTTGTGGTCCCCGTCACCAGGCAGCCGGCTCGGCTGAGCGGGATGGAGCAGGAGTCAACGATGGACGGTTCGTCGTGGACGAGAAGCACCCGATCAGCATGAGTGCGATGAGACAATCGATCTCCCAAAATTTGGCCGGCGCAAGAGAATAGCAGGAAATTATGCTCCGTAACACTTGAAATGGCAGTGTATAGGGAAGCCACGTGATTGTAGTGTCTATACCGTGGTGATAAAAGCTGCGGGACCCCATAGTCCCCGGACGTGGGGCGATCTGCATGGGCTCAAGACAATCTATCGCGCGAGCGCCTCCGTGCATTCGGGAAAGCGATACGGCAGGCGCGGCAGCGGAAGGGCGTCTCGCAAGAGGCGCTGGCGTTCGACTCAGGGCTCGACCGAACGTTTGTCAGTGCAGTCGAGCGAGGGGTTCGGAATCCCAGTCTGCTGAGCGCCTATGCGTTGGCCGATGCGCTCAACGTGGACATCGGCGAGCTGTTTGCAGAACCAGCGTCGCCAGCGCGCTAACAGATTTGCTTTGATAGCCACGGTCCGCTGGAATGAACCAAAAGTCTCAACCGCGGGTTTACGGCCCAGATCGCCTACCCGAACCGTCAGTGTGTTGCCTTCGTAGGAGACGGTGGATTTTCCATGCTGATGGCTGAGTTCGCCAACTGCGTCAAGTACCGCCTCCCGGTCAAGGTCGTGATTGTGAACAACAGCACACTCGGCATGATCAAATGGGAGCAGATGGTCTTTCTAGGCCATCCGGAATTCGGCTGCGACCTGCAGCCTATCGACTACGCGGCGTTCGCTCGGGCTTGCAGTGGTACCGGCTTCAGGATTGAGGAGCCCGCCGATTGCGGCCGAATCCTGGAGGACGCGCTCGCCGTAGACGGGCCGGTGGTGATCGACGCCATCGTGGATCCGCACGAGCCGCCCATGCCGCCGAAAGTAACGATCGACCAGGCGGCCCACTTCGCCGAGGCGCTCCTCCGTGGCACTCCCAACCGTGAACAGATCGCTCTCACCGCTATCTCGAACACGGTCCGCGAACTGACGTAGCTGGGCCCCGCTCATAGATCAAGAGACGGACCTCTCTCGATGCCGGCTGGCAGGCGCCGGTACAATGCGCCTGCACCCCTCTCATTCCGGGTCGAGGTCTGCCATGCTGATTGCGCCCCTGCCGTCTGCTGTGCTCTCCATCCTGGCGGCCCTCCCGCTCGTTGTCCTCCTCGGCGGACTCGTCGGCCTCAACTGGTCGGCCCGCCGCTCGGCCATCACCGCCTGTCTTCTGGCCATCGTCCTCGGAGCTGCATGCTTCGGCATCCAACCCGTGGGCCTCGGCGTTGCGATCGTGAAGGGCCTGCTCCTAGCAGTCGTAGTGCTGCTCGTCGTTTGGTTCGCCCTCTTGCTCTACAGCATCGTCGAGAAGCTCGGGGCCATCGAATCCATCGGCGCCGCGATGGTCAACGCGACCGGCGTTCCAACCGTGCGCGCTCTCATGATTAGCTGGGGATTCAGCGGATTCTTGCAGGGAATCGCCGGCTTCGGCGCGCCCGTTGCGTCCGTTGTGCCGCTGCTAGGCGTCGCGGGCTTCCCGGCCGTGCCCTCGATCGCGGCCGCGATGGTGGGGCACTCCTGGGCGATCACCTTCGGCTCGGTCGGCTCGTCGTACATCGCGATCCAGCTCGTGACGCGACTACCCGGCGAGGCGGTCGCCCCGTGGATTGCAGGGCTCTTCGCGCTCCCGATCTTGCTGACGGGAATCTCCGTCCTGCACATCCTGTTGGGCTGGGACGGAGTCCGCCGCGGCGCCCTGATCGTCTTGCCGGTCGCGGGCGTCATGGCGGCGGCGATGTGGGTCGTCGCGAGCGCCGGCGCGGGGCCGATCGCATCAACGGTACCGGCGCTGCTGGGATGCGGGCTACTCTGGCTGCTTGGCCGTCGCCACCCCCTAACGGAGGAGGCGAAGCCGATGAAGTTGAGCTTTCACCTGGCGTTCTTGCCCTACTATCTGCTGATCGCCTTCACGATCGCGACCCAGGTTGGACCCATCGGGGAGCTCGTTCGCCGCGTCTCGCTGGGCTTCGATCTGCCCGCTACGGCGACCGTCCTTGGCTACCAGGTACCGGGCGAGTCGAACTACCCGCGGCTCCGCATCCTGACCCACCCGGCGGCGATCATTACGCTGGGCATCATAGGGACGATGATCGTCTACCGGGCGAAAGGGCTCTGGCCAACGGGCACACTGCGGTCCGGGCTGAAACTGACCTACCGACGCTCGACCGCGAGCAGTACGGCCGTCGCGTTCATGGTAACGATGGCGCTCGTGATGACCGACTCAGGCATGACCCGAGGCCTGGCGGAAGGGATCCGCGCCCTCGCAGGCCCGGCGTTTCCGCTCCTCTCCCCGTTCCTCGGCGTGCTTGGCGCGTTCATGACGGGCAGCAACACGAACTCGAACGTCATGATGGGCGCCCTCCAGGTCGAGACCGCGGCCGCTCTGGGACTGTTGCCCGTGCTGATCGCGGCGGCTCAAACGGTTGGCGGTTCGCTCGGCTCGGGGGTCTCACCCGACAAAGCCGTGATTGGCGCCGCCATCACGGGCGTGCAGGGGCAGGAGGGCGCGATCAGCCGACGCGCGGTGCCTTACGCCCTGATCATCGTGCTCGTCGTGGGCGTCGAAGTCACGGTGATTGCTACTGTGCTCAGTGCAGGCGGTCGGCTCTAGGCGAGAGCCCTTCTCAGTCCACAAAGACTTGATGAGACTCCAGACGCATGGGCACTCGGTCCAGATCGGTGATTTAGACGGTGCGTTCGAGTTGTCAAAGCAGGTGCACGAAGTAGCTGCCAAAGCTCACACCGTCAAACCGTCATGTGCACATGGGCCGAGTCAATTCGCTTCGACGGGTGATGGCGGCACGTCTCCGCATCGATTCGGCGGACAAAACGTTGGTCAAGTTCGGGCCTGATCGCAACCTGCCGCAGGTTTACGGATGGCTGAAGCAACTACAAGACCGGGCGGGACTGACGTAAGTGGCGCTCGCAACTAGCGACCACGCTGCCGTCTACCCATGGGCGGTCTTTGGGTTCAATGGCAACTTTCCACTTGGCCAGTTCTGCAATTGGGAGGGGCAAGCGGCACACTCGCACGAGATTACGATTCCCTATCACACCACCTGGCTCACTGGGCATCTGTGGGCGTGGGATTGCCTGCCGTGGGGTGGCGGTTGGAGGAATTGGAAGGATCAGACGTTCTATATTGGAGCTGCCCACTACCCAAGCGGCACGGTTGAAGCCGCTACGTGGTACATCATTCCTTAGACGGTACGCGATGGGGGTCCGGCGCGTCATGATAGGCGGCCGGGCCCCTTAGACCGCAGCTTTTCCCCAGTTAGCTGGGGTGTACATCGAAGGACGCTTATCGTGACTGAGCAAACGGCCGCCAGTGCTCCACAAATCAATCGCGTCGCGATCTTCGGTGCGGTCGCGGCGGGGCTTATAGAAGTAGCATACATCGCCTCCACCCTCAGAGCCATAGATATGGGCGCAGGCTTAGTAGTCGCCACAGGCCCGAGTACAGCGGCCCTGACGTTCCTCAGCGTCGTTACTGTTGTCTGTCTGGTGGCGGCGTTCTATCCACTGCACGAGCTCCGCGTCGTACTCTTAGCAGCTGCAGCTTTCAGTTGTCTCTTACTCGGGTTGACGATCCCTCCTACAGGGTTCGCGCTATGGATACCAGCCGCCCTGGCGGCTCTGGCAATGCCCGCGGAAATGCCCTATTGGACGAAACAGCATGGGCTGGCGATCGTTTGGGGGGGCATCGTCGGGTTGCTCTTTGTGTTAGCCACATGGGTTATCGCAATGCGGGACGCGGCCGCCACAGCCACTCCGCCAGCGCTCTAGGTGGACAGGCTATAGGTTGGGCCGTACTCAGCTTGCATCTTGTCCATCGAGTTGATCCGCCCGCTTGAGCGTCCACGAGTTGAACAACACATCCATCCTGGCAAGGCGCTGTCCAGGGCATCCGCTTTCCCTGGATGGACATGGCTGACGCAATCCGTGGACATAAGCGAGTTGCCTCGCCTCCAGAGAGCGAACGGGACGATGTCTCGGACACCTCGCGCGATGCCGATCAGGACACCAATGAGGCGTAGGCGCCGAGGGATTTACTGGATATTACCCGCGGCCCCGTGAGGTTGATGGCGACGACGCCGCTGTTTCCAGGCACCGGATGGTGACACTTCCTGGCCCCGTCGAGCATGTCCACAACAAGACGCCCACCATCGAGATCGAGGCTCATAGCGAGGCAGCGAAGGAACTCGCCGCTCACTACATGCGAAATAGGGAGCGTGCGGCGAAGAATCCAGAGGTCTGGTGTGTCTTCGCTGAAACTACGACCGGAGAACCGCCGTCTGACCGCGGCTACAGGTCGCTGTCGTACGCAGCGGAGACAGGGACCTGGTGGTTGAGCATGATCTCGCGGCGCTCTTTCGCTGACTGCATGACCGCGAGGCACACCTCGAGGGTGGCCATGCCCCAACGTCCGTCGTGGAAAACGGGCTTATCGAGCACGACGGCTTCGTACAGCTCCACCAGCTCGGCGCGACGGCCAACGCCGCCCTTCTCGGGCTCGACGTCGTGCACGCCATTGTCGTCGTAGACCCACACGCCGTGCTGTGAGTGGCGCATGTCACCACGCTCGCAGCTCACGATCACGAGTCCCAGGTCGGTGGGGAGCCACGGCCGTCCCTCCACCATTCGCTCTATCACGACGCGCTCGGCCTGGCCACCGATGCGCATGTCCTGTTTGTCCTGCGTCTCGTTGCGCGTCCCGGAGCGGAGCTGTCGGCGGATCTCGTTGCGCTCGGCGACATCGTACTGCTGCTTGCTTTCACCCCACGGGACTAGCTCGTTCCCGAGGAAGTACCCGTACCCGTTGTGCACAATCGTGGCCGGCGTGCCGTCTTCGAACTCGAGGTACGCGGAGTAGTAGCCCGCAATCGGGCGCGACTTCTCCCAGTCGCCCGTCATGCCGCGCACGCTGCGCAGCACACCACCGCCCAGCACCCGGACGGTGTCGATCTGGTGCGGGCCCTGACGGAAGGGGATGCCGCCGCCCTGATTCGGGTCCAGCTCATCCGCCGTTCGCGGGCGCAGCATCCAGTCGGAGTAGGAGAAGACGTTGATGGCGCAGAGCTTACCCAGCTCGCCCGAGGCGATGATCTTCCGCATCGTGCGGACGGGCAAGCTGAAGCTCTGCGTGTGGCCGGCGAGCAGCTTCACGCCATTCCGCTCGGCCGCCTCGACCATCTGCGCGGCCTCTTCTAAGGAAGTAGCCATCGGCTTCTCCACCACGACGTGCTTGCCGTGATTCGCCGCCAACACGGTGTGAGGGGCGTGGAAACGATTGGGAGAAGAGATCCAGATAGCCTCGACGTCAGGGTCCGCACAAAGCTTCTCAGCGCTGTCGTAGACCTTCGACTCTGGGTATCGCTCCTTGAAGCGCTCCAAGGTGGCAGGAACGACGTCCGCCGCGGCGACGAGGTCGATCTCTTCCATCGACTCCATAGCCGGGAGCACCTCTCCCGCGCCCACCCCAATGCCGAGAAGACCGAGCTTGACCGCTCGCGTCGACGTCTTTGCCACAGAGTCCCCCCAATTCAAAGGCCGACAGTCCCAGATTCTACAGTGTGTCCTGCGTCACAAGCAGTGGTTACGTCACGTTACACTTAGGTCTCAAACTCCGCTCGTTTTCATTGTAACGAGAAGGTGACGGATTGACTCCCCAAAAGTACGCGGGCTATACTCCCCGAGCTTCACCAGGGCCGACGCAGGAGTAGCTATGGCCTTTGACAAGCTTTCAGGATCGCCTAGGTGTTCCTGAGGGAGAGCGGTTGGAGACGCGGCGAGCCGCGCTCCACAGGCTCAAAGAATACATCGGAAGTCCTGGCCCCAACGCCAGGTCGCAGCGGCTCTTCCCCAAATCCCACCTCTCTGGGGCTGCCGCCAGAAGAACGGCTCGACAGAGTCAATGTGCGTGAGAACGACCTCTCCACTCCAGCTTCAAACATCACGCTACCGCTCTATCCAGCAGAGGGATTGAACGTGACAGAGAACACTGGAGCTTTGTTCATCCGCCGGCGGGCACGATCCCGCCGCCGTGTTGTTCAGGTTCTACCTAATAAAAGAAGCACTGCAGTCATCCGATTCGTGAAAGCCCAATCAGCCTCCTCGATCGCCATCGCGATCGGCATCGCCTTCGGGGTCACCACCCTCACAGTTCGAGGCTTGACCCTCCCGGTCGAAACCCCGGTCGCGGCCGCTACGGAGCTCGCATACACGCCGGCGTCTCTACGGCCCGAGCTGGAAGCTCCGGATGAGACGCGCGTACCCCAGGTTTCCACCTACACCGTACGCGAGGGTGACAGCCTCCTATCCGTCGCCTATCGTTTTGGATCCACGGTCGAGGCGATCAGCCTCGCGAGCAACCTCACCAGCCAGCAACTCATCCGCACAGGTCAGGAGCTGATCATTCCACCGGCGCGCAGCACGCTGCAGACCGTGGAGCCTGGGACGTCGACCGCGACGTTGGCAGCCACCTTTGGGGTCGACACGGCCGTGCTCACCGCCTACAACGGCATCGCCGCACCGGCCGACCAGCCCCTCGACCGAAACGTCGTAATTCTCCCCCCCAGCCCCATGGACGCGCGAAACTCGATGCTGGTATCGACAAACCGGTCGACCGCTGGGCAAGTATCCTCCGGTGCGAACGGCGACTCCGTATACACGGTGGCACAGGGCGATACGCTTCTCGGCATCGCGTACAAGCTCGGCCTCGAGCCCGAGGACCTCATCGCTTTCAACGGAATTACCGACACCAATCGTCTCGCGGTGGGCCAAACGCTGTGGAGCCAGCCCGCCCGCGACGGCGACACGATGGTTCGGACCGCGAGCATCGGCAATAGCGCGCCGAGCGCCCCCGCCGCCATCCAGCCGCCCGCCCCGACGGTCTACCAGGTCGCTCCGGGCGACACCGTCGAACAGCTCGCGGACCGGTTCGGCGTCGATACCTGGACCATCGTGAACAACAACGAGCTCAGAAGCGCCGACACCATCTCGGTGGGCGCGCAGTTGACGATCCTGCCCGTATCTGGCTTGCTCTACACCGTTCAGCCAGGCGACACGCTCGCAGGGATCGCGGCGCGGTACCAGGTGGACCTCGGTCCGATCATCGACTTCAACTATCTGAGCGATGCAGACTACATCGCCGTCGGTATGGAGCTGATCCTGCCAGGGGCGAGCCCGATCCCACCGGCGGCGCCGGCCACCGTTCCCAACGCGCCGCAGGCGCCGACGGTGTACGTCGTCGCCCCGGGAGACACGGTCTACAGCATCGCGAAGCGATTCAGCATCGAGCCGAGCGACCTCGTCGTCGCGAACCGCATGACCAGCGCGGATCGGCTGTCGGTCGGCGAGCAGTTGAAGATCGTGCCAGGTGCGGCGGGAAGCTCCTCGGCATCGCGGTCGGGCTCACCGTCCCAACAGACCGTCACGCGGAACCTTCCGGTTCCAGGTCCATCGTCCAGCTCCGTGGCCGTGCGGCCATCCGCGTCTGGCGGCAGCGTCACCTCGATCGCCATGGGCTACAAGGGATCCCGCTACGTGTTCGGGGGCACGACGCCAGCAGGCTTCGACTGCTCGGGCTTCGTCTACTACGTGATGAACAAGGCAGGCAACGGAATCTCTCGCGGCATGTGGGGCCAGTACAACGCGGGCCCACACCCGAGCCGCGGTGACCTCCAGCCTGGCGACTTGGTCTTCTTCCAGAACACCTACATGGCGGGCCTGTCACACAACGGCATCTACCTCGGCGGCGGCCAGTTCATCCACGCATCGGACGAGCGTACGGGCGTGACGATCTCGAACCTCAGCGACTCCTACTGGTCGGGAAAGTGGTTCGGAGCCACCCGCATCAACTAGCACCAACTCGAGCTATAGAGAAAGGCCCCGGTTTCCGTAAGGAACCGGGGCCTTTCGATTTGGCGATGGTTTCTATCGCGGGGGACCGGGAAGGGTCATTGCTATCCGTTCTTGTACTGGACTCCGTAGCCGCCCTTGGGGTAGCGCCACTCGATGTTGTAGTACGGGCAGCCGATGCGGCACGCGCCGCACTCGACGCACTTCTCGTAGCCCACGCTGATCTTATGATCCGCCGTCTCCCACTTGTAGACAGAGACGGGGCAGAAGAACGTGCAGGGCTTGTCGGTGCACCGCGCACAGAGCTGGGAGTCCATTACGATGAGGTGCGATTGGTCTTCGTCCGTCTTGAAGCGGACGTTGTAGAGCTTCTCCTCTACCTTGGCGCTGGGCGCTCGCTGGTTGAGGTCGAAGGTCTTTTCGTTCACGGCCATGGGTTGAAACTCCAGCTCTTTAGGTAAGCGATCGCAGGGCCCCAACGGCGTCGCGTACGACGTCCCACGGAGCTCGCTGCTGGATGAGGCGCTTGAGAATCCTGCGCTGCTTCTCTTGCTTCGGCACACTGTCGACGGAAAGCATCTCGTGGATCGCCTCGGCAATCATCTCCGGGTACTGCTCGAGGAACTCGGGCTTGTTCTGGAAGAACTTCGAGGTCTTGCTGTAGACGCTCAGGTCCTTCATCACGAAGCTGTCGTCCAGCAGCGCCTTGTACCCCGAGAGCGTGCGCGCGGAGAAGTCGCCCCGCTGGTGCGCCTCGATGACCGTCTGGACGGCGAGCTTCGCGGAGACGAGCGCGAGGTTCGAGCCTTCGCGATAGATGGCGTTGCTCATCCCGGCCGCGTCGCCGACGACGAGCATGCCGTCCGTGTACACCGGCGGCATCGCCGCTGCGCCGCCCTCGGGAATGAGGTGGGCCATGTACTCCTTGGACTCACCACCCTCGAGTAGCTTTTTGAGCATCGGGTGGGCCTTGAAGCGCTCCATCAGGTCGTTCGGGTTGACCTTCTTACGGATGAAGTCGGAGAGAAGTGCACCCACACCGACCGAGAGCGAGTCGCGGTTCGTGTAGATGAAGCCGTAGCCGAGCATCCCCATCGTCGAGTCGCCAAAGATCTCGATCGTGGCGCCCTCGTTCTGGTTCAGTAGGAAGCGGTCTTCGATCTTCTCGCGAGTCATGTTGACCACTTCTTTGGTGACGAGAGCGACGTGGTTGGGGGCCAGCTCGCCGTGGAGCCCGGCCTTCTTCGACAGGAGAGAGTTGACACCATCGGCGGCGATGACGACGTTGGCGTAGACCTCGCCGCCCTCACGGCCCGTTCGGACGCCAACGATGCGGCCGCCCTCCCGAATCACGTCCTCCACTACCGTGCTGGTGATCAAGAGCGCGCCTGCGCCTACGGCTTTGTCAGCGAACCACTTGTCGAACTTCACCCGGAGGACGGAGAAGGCGTTGTACGGCTCCTCCGCGTACCGCAGGGACTTGAAGCCGGCCTGGATCATCGAGTCAGGTGTGAGCATCCACATGCGCTCCTCGACGATCGGTCGTTCGATCGGCGCGTCACGCCACCAGCCTGGAATGATCTTCTCAGTCGGCTGGCGATAGAGGATCCCGCCCATGACGTTCTTCGTGCCGGACTCGTCGCCCCGCTCGATGCACACCACGTTGAGGCCTGCCTTCGCCAGCAGGTACGCCGCCGCGGTGCCGGCCAAACCTGCTCCGACGACAACTACATCAAATTTTTGGGGCCCGTGTGAGAGGCCGTTGCCGTTTCCGCTCATCATCCCTCTGTTCCCGTCCGCTGCGGCTCACCGACCTGCGCGCCGTTCTGGCTTGCGCCGCTTGAAACCGCCATCGCGCGGAATCGGCGGGTAAGCGCTGGCACGATCTGGAAGATGTCGCCGGTGATTGCGTAGTCAGCCGTCTTGCAGATCGGGGCATCGGCGTCCTGGTTGATCGCAATAATGATGTCCGAATCTTGCATGCCGACGAGGTGTTGGATCGCGCCGGAGATGCCACAGGCAATGTAGATCTTGGGCCGCACGGTCTGGCCGGTCTGACCAACCTGGTGCTGATAGGGAATCCACCCTGCCATAACCGCCGCGCGCGACGCCCCAACGACGGCGCCCATCGCGTCGGCCAGGTCGAAGAGCACGTCGAACGCCTTCGGCCCACCGAGGCCGCGCCCACCCGAGACGATCACTTCCGCGTTCGTGAGGTCGACGTGCTTGCTCTCGGGGATGAACTCCTGGACCTTCGTCAGCACCTCGTCCTCGGATAGTCCCAAAGGCTCCGTGATCACCTCGCTCTTGTGAGCCGGATCTCGCTCGGGCATGGGGAAGACGCCCGGGCGGCACGTCGCCATCTGGGGCCGGTGCCGCTTGCACAGGATCGTCGACATGAGCTTGCCACCGAAGTCGGGACGGCTCGCGTGGAGCAGATGCCCTTCCTCTTCGACCGCAAGCTGGGTCGCATCTGCAGCGAGACCGGTCTTCACCAGCGTCGCCCCCGCGCCCGCCACGTCGCGGCCGTGGATCGTAGAGCCGTAGAACACGATCTCGGGCTTGTGCTTTCGAATCAGGGACGCCACGCCGTGGGCGTACGCCTGCGTGCGATAGTCCGCGAGCACCGGGTCATCGATCGCATAAACCGTGTCCGCCCCATAGGCCATCGCCTCGTCGACGAGGCCCTGTACGTTCGAACCAAGCACGACCGCCCCGACCGGAACCTGGATCTGCTGCGCAAGCTGACGAGCAATGCCGAGGAGCTGCCAGGATACCGGCGCAGCTTCACCCCGGCGATGCTGGACGTAGACCCAAATTCCGCGGTGATCCGAAAAATCGACCGCCGTCTCGGGGGCTTTCTCTAGAGCGCTCATTCGTTCACCGCCGTCACGCCAGCAGACGGCGTCGATGCTTTCTGCTTCTGAGCATCGGGCACGACGCCCAAACTGGCGAGAATCTTGAATAACTCGTCGGCAGCACGCTCCGGATCCGACCCGTCGATGTGCTGTGACCCCGGCCGCTGCCGAGGCGCGGGAGCCCAAACTTTGCTCACAATGGTCGGGGACCCACGTAGCCCGATGTTCGGATCGTCGTCCGCAATTCCCAGGGCTACCTTGTCCCACAGAATGGGCTGATAGCGCGCGGCCCGAACCATGTTCGGGAACGTGGCGTACCGCGGCATGTTCAGCTCGCGGGTGCACGTGATCACGGCGGGGAGCTGGGCGCGAACGATCTCATGTCCACCCTCGACGAGGCGTTGGACGACGATGAAGCGTTTCTCGAAATCGACGTCCTCGATCTTCAGCACCGATGTAAGCTGCGGCCATCCGAGCCGAGTCGCAACACCAGGCGGCACCTGGCCGGTATCCCCGTCCAGCGCCTGCCGACCACAGAGCATGATGTCAACAGGGTTCTCGCGGTTGATCCGCTCGATCGCCCTCCACACGACGTAGGACGTAGCCAGGGTGTCCGAGCCCGCAAAGCCTCGGTCACCGCACAGCACGCCTTCGTCTGCGCCGTAGGACACGGCCTCACGAATGGCGGCCGTCGCCTGGGTCGGGCCCATGGTGACGATCGTGACTTTTCCCCCGAAGCGCTCCTTCATCCGCACGGCCTCTTCAATGGCGTGAACGTCGTCCGGGTTCACGATAGACGGCACGCCGGAGCGGATCATGGTGTTCGTTCGAGGATCGATGCGGACTTCAGCCGTGTCCGGAACTTGTTTTATGGATACAACCGCGTGCATTCCACCATCCCACTAGGCTTGTCAAAACGACGAAGGGAGCCGCCGAGCCAACAGGCGGGCGCACGGCTTTGAGCGCCTGGTGCAGGAGGAGGAGCAGTTACCCCGCGGACCTGCTGGCCTAGATTTGTGTCTACGCCCTCATTGGGTCTTGGTTGAGCTCATTTACTGTCGCCTCGGCTCATTCGCGAGAGGGCTAGCGAATGACAAAGGACAGGATGATCAGGAGTACCACAAGGCCACCCGAGAGAATCCCGATGCGCCGAAGGTCACCCACAACGTAGCGATAGTCCGCTACGCTCTCGGCGAATCCCCGTCGGGATGCCGCCGCCGTGGCCGCGCGCCGGTTCGCCAAAATGGTCGACGCGGCTCGTGGAGTAGGCTGGACGGCCCGCACGGGGCGCTCAACAACGCCTGCATCGGCGGTGAGGACACCGTTCGCGCCCTCGGAGACGGGGCGCTGCTGTGGTGGCCGCGGCGTTCGCCGCTTCGGGTTAGAGGCGGGCCGCCGCCCGCGCGAAGCCTTGGGCACTGCGGCCTCCGAAGACTTTAGGGGCGCGCATCATCGCACAGCCCCCGCTGGGCGCGATTATATCTGATTGTCGGCTGCTGGAACCACGCTCGGAGCCTCCGACGGCTCCTGCTGGGTGTGCCTGCGGACCTCCTCAGAAGCCTCCAACGATCGCATTCGGCTGTCCAATTGAGCGTGCAAGCCACCCGCCGGAACGACGTCGAGAAGCGGAATGAGGACGAATCGGCGGTTCCACAGCTCTGGGTGCGGCACGATCAGTTCGGCCGTTTCGACGTGCTCGTCGCCATAGAGCAGCAGGTCAAGATCGATGAGGCGGGGGCCCCAGCGCTCGGAAGGAATTCGACCCATCTCTCGCTCAATGGCCTTCAGCGCGTGAAGCAGCTCAATCGGAGGCACGCCCGTGTCGACGGCCGTCACGGCATTGAGAAACCAACCCTGCGCGATTGGGCCAACCGGCTCGGTCTCGTACAGAGCTGACATTCGTGCGATCTGGGAGCCGGGAATCTCGTTCAGGCGACGTGCGGCTTCCCAGAGGTAGGCCGCCCGATCACCGAGGTTGGACCCCAGCCCGACGTACGCACGGACCACGGTAACAAGCGTCTAGCGGTGCGCGTCGTCGAGGGCTGCAAAGAACTCGAGGCGGGTTGCTTCGCTGTCGCGGAAAACGCCCCGATTAGCCGACGTCACGACCTTCGCGCCCGGCTTTTTCACGCCGCGCATGGTCATGCAGAGATGCTCCGCCGAGCCCATGACGGCTACCCCAGCGGGGTGTAGCTCCTCCATCAGGATGTCGGCGATCTGGCTCGTGAGGCGTTCCTGGAGCTGAAGGCGGCGGGCAAATGAGTCGACGATTCGCGCCAGTTTGCTGATGCCCACAACACGGCCTCGGGGAATGTAGCCGATGTGAAACGAGCCGTGGAACGGGAGCAAATGGTGCTCGCAGAGCGAATAGAACGAGATATCGCGGACGATCACCATCTCCTGATGGTTCTCTTCAAACCCCACCTGCAGGATCTCACGAGGATCCTGGTGCATCCCTTGGAGTACTTCCTCGTAGAGCTCGGCGATGCGGCGCGGGGTGTCGACCAAGCCCTCGCGGTCGGGGTCTTCGCCCACCGCCCTGAGGAGCTGCACGACCGACGCCTTGATTGCCTCCTTGTCGATTGCCTCCGCGCCATTGCGGTTGATCACCCGTCTTCTCTCCTTTGCGGTGGACGTGTGCTCCGTCCCCAGCGAACGTCGGCAGCGCAATGTATCACAGCGACGCTCCAGCCCTAATCGCGTTCACTTCGTCCCAGATGCGGTGGGCGACCTCGACCTTCGTGAGGCGAGGCACCTCGATCTGCCGTCCATCGGGGTGGAGCAGCGTCACCGTGTTGTAGTCGCTTCCAAACCCACTATCCCGGAGCGACACGTCGTTGGCAATCAAGAGATCGAGCCGCTTGCGGGTCAGCTTGGACTTCGCGTTATCGAGCAATCGCTCTGTCTCAGCCGCGAAACCAACAAGCAGCGGTGATGCTGCCTCTCCGCGCGCGGCCGCGACGTCCGCGAGAATATCAGGCGTCGGGGCCACGTCGATCGAGAACCGTTGGCTATCCTTCTTGATCTTTTGATCCGATGGCTCGGCGGGCTCGTAGTCCGCAACCGCCGCTGCCATCACCAATACGTCGATCAACGGCAACGCATCCATCACCGCGCTCCGCATCTCGACCGCGCGTTCGACCTGAATCACCCTCGCACCAATCGGGGGAGCGAGCTCGACGGTCGTGATGAGCGTGACCTCGGCGCCTCGATCGCGTGCGGTCTCCGCCAGGGCGTAACCCATCTTTCCCGACGAGCGGTTCGACACGTATCGGACCGGATCTATCGGCTCGCGCGTCCCACCGGCAGTGACGGCCACGCGGAGTCCACCCAGGTCGCCGCGCCGCGACAGGAGCTGCTTCGTGACCTCGACGATCCGCTCTGGCGCTGCGAGACGTCCTTCACCCACGGCTCCGGACGCGAGATGACCTGCATCCGGGTGAACGATGGTCCACCCACGATCAGCAAGTGTCCGCACATGGCCCTGGGTCGCGACGTTCCGCCACATGTTGGTCTCCATGGCGGGAGCCAGCACGATCGGCGCAGTCGTCGCGAGCGCTGTGGTCGTGACCATGTCATCTGCTAAACCCAGAGCGAGCTTCGCGATGCTGTGGGCCGTGGCGGGTGCGATGATGTACGCGTCCGCAGCGTGACCGATCGTCACGTGGCCAATCTCCGTCTCGGCCAGCAGCTCGAACATGTCGACCACGACAGGCCTGTGCGTGATTGCCTGGAAGCTCAGCGGCTGGACGAGTCGGGTTGCCGCCGGGGTCATCACCACGTCGACCAGCGCGCCCTGCTGCGTCAAGCTGCTCGCGATCGCGACGGCCTTGTAGGCAGCGATGCTGCCAGTCACGCCGAGGGCGATCCGTTTCCCGGCAAAGGGGTTGCGCGACTGCCCGTCAGCCACCGTTCAACTCGGCCAGGAGGCGCAGACCCTTGAGGGTGAGGTCACGGTCGATCACAGAGAGCGTGTCCGTTTGGCTGGCAATAAGGTCGACGAGCCCGCCAGTCCCGAGCACTAGGGCATCGCAGCCAAGCTCCCGTTGAATGCGGGCGACTAGCCCCTCCACAAGCGCGACGTAACCAAAGATCGTGCCAGACTGGAGGCACATGGTTGTGTTGGTGCCGATGACCTTTGGCGGAGCGACGAGATCGAAGCGCTGGAGACGGGCCGCGCGAGTGATGAGACCATCCAGCGCCGTCAGGATCCCCGGTGCAAAGCTGCCGCCGATGAAGGCGCCATCCGCCGACACGACGTCGAAGTTCGTCGCTGTCCCAAAGTCGACGACGATGGCAGGCGCTCCGTGGAGCCGGTGAGCTGCCACGGCGTTCGCGATGCGGTCTCCACCAACCTCGGTGGGATTATCGACCTCGAGGCGGACACCCGTGTTGAGGGCGGCGGTGATCGTCAGCGGCTCATGACCGATGTACCGCTGAATCAGCTCACGAAAAGTGTTCGCGAGCACAGGAACAACGCTGGAGAGAACTGTGCGATCGACGGCGCGGAACGAGAGGTCGTGGTGATTCAGCAGCCAACCGAGCTGCGCCGCGTACTCGTCCGCCATGCGCAGGCGGTCCGTTGCCCAGCGGCCGGTGCAATACAGCCGATCGCCGTCGAAGACCCCCAGCTTGATGTCGGTGTTCCCAACATCAACCGCGAGCAGCATCCACGTCTCGGAGCGGTAGAGCGGCCGCAAGGGCCACAGGAGGAGCCTCTGAGCTTCGACGCTCGACTGGCCGCAGCTTGAGCACTTCGTTCATGCTGCCGGAGCGATAGCCCTGGAGATCCAAGGTGACGTACTGGAAACCCAGCTCCTTGATTCGACGAGCGATTGGATCCGCGAGCTGCTCCGCGAAGAAGCGTTGTATGTCTTCCGGCGGCATTTCGATACGGGCAACGTCGCCGTGGTGGCGGACTCGCACCTGTCGGTACCCGAGGTCACGTAGGAGCTGCTCCGCTCGATCGATTTGGTCGAGTTTCTCCCGGCTGATCCGCTCCCCATAGGGAACGCGCGACGAAAGACACGCCATCGCGGGCTTGTCCCACGTCGCAAGCCCCATCTCGCGGGAGAGTGCGCGAATCTCCATCTTGGTTAGTCCCGCGTCCAGGAGCGGGCTCCGCACACCCTGCTCTCGACTCGCCGCTGCGCCAGGACGGTAATCGCCGACATCGTCGGCGTTGAAGCCGTCGACGCGCGCGGCCAAGCCATGCTCCTCGGCCACGGGCGTCAGCGTATGCCACAGCTCGGTCTTGCAGAAGTAGCAGCGGTTTGCGGGGTTCGCCACGTACTCCTCGTCTTCCATCTCGTGGGTATCGATGACGAGATGGCGTGCACCGATGTCCCGTGCTAGGCGCGTAGCATCCTCGAGCTCACGCTCGGGATAGCTGCTAGACCGAGCGGTGGCGCCGAGCGCCCGGTCACCCAGGGTGTCCGCGGCGACTTTGAGCAGGAACGCAGAATCCACGCCCCCCGAGTACGCCACGAGGACCGAGCCCATCTCGCGCAACAAGCCTTGGAGCACTTCGAGCTTTCCGTGTGCGCTGGATGTCTCCGGCTCTGTGACGTTCGTCGGCTTAGGAGGCATGCGTTGTCGCCTCCATCGGGCGCTCTTGCGCATCGAGTCCCGCCGGAGTCCGCTCCAGCGTGCCTCCACCAACTACAACGTCGCCGTCGTAGAAAACGACGGTCTGTCCGGGCGTGACGGCGCGCTGCGGCTCGTCGAATGTAATTCGCACGAGGTCGCCCATCGGCTCGATCGTCGCAGGCACCTCGTCCGCCTTGTAGCGCGCCTTCGCCGTCACCCGCATCGGACCGTCGAGGGAAGGGATGGAGACCCAATTGATTCCGGACGCGTGGGCTTCGCGCCGGTACAGCAATGCGGAGTCGCCAACGACAACGGTATTGGTTTCAGGCTTCAGGTCCGTCACGAACAGCGGCTGTGGCGACGCGACCCCAAGTCCCTTCCGCTGGCCAACGGTGTAAAACGAGAGACCGTTATGTCGACCGATCACTCGCCCCTCTGCGTTCACCACGGGACCCTCGCGCGTGGCATCAGGGTCGTTCGCGCGCAAGTAGTCGCGGTAGTCCCGCGTGGGGACGAAGCAAATTTCCTGGCTCTCGGGCTTCCCAGCTACGTGCAGCCCCAACTCTTCCGCCAGAACTCGGGTCTGGTCCTTCAGGAGGTCACCTAGCGGGAACATCGTGCGGCGGATGCGCTCCTGCGACATCACGTAGAGGACGTAGGACTGGTCCTTTCGGGCGTCGGCGGCCTTTCGCAGGGCCCACCGTCCCGAGTCGAGCTGCACGGTCCGCGCATAGTGACCGGTGGCGACGAAGTCCGCGCCCAACGCCTCGGCCTTCGCCAGGAGCGCGTCGAACTTGATGAACTGGTTGCAGCGAACGCAGGGGTTCGGCGTCCGCCCGCCGCGGTACTCTTCGACAAAGTTCTCGATGACCTGGCGGCGGAACACGTCGCGGAAGTTGACCACGTAGTGCGGAACGTCCAGCCCGTCGCAAACGCGCCGAGCGTCCTCTACCGCCCCCAACGCGCAGCATGCGTCCTCCCGCTCGACGACGGCAACGCCCTCGCCTTCTGGCCAGACGTTGAGCGTGATGCCCACAACCCGGTACCCCTGGCGCACGAGAAGGGCAGCGGCAACCGAGCTGTCCACGCCACCACTCATACCAACCAAGACCGTTGAGCCCACTCGTGTCACCCCCTGACGTGAGAATTGTACCGGTTCCACCTGCACGGCTAACCGGACGGCCGCTAGGGGCCCCAGGATGTCGCGCCTCAAGAGGGTCTACGGTGCTTCATCAAGCCACCGGGTAGCTGGCATCATGTCCAACTCGGTATCCTGCCCAAAGACGACGACGCCAATTGACGAAGGCGGGTCACGGAGAGACGATGGCCGCGACACGAAGCAAGCGAGCGCTGATCACCGGGATCACGGGGCAGGACGGGTCGTACCTCGCCGAGTTCCTGCTGTCCCAGGGGTATGAAGTGATCGGGATGGTGCGGCGGACGAGCACCGTCACCTTCGAGCGAATTCAACACATCCAGGATCAGCTCGTCCTGGTGCCGGGTGACCTGTTGGACGAAGCCTCGCTGCTGAGCATCTTGCGCGAGTACCGCCCGAACGAGGTCTACAACCTCGCGGCGCAGAGCTTCGTGCAGACGTCATGGACGCAACCGGTCTTCACGGGGGAAACGACCGCGCTCGGAGTGACGCGACTCCTGGATGCGATTCGCATCGTGGATCCCGACATCCGCTTCTACCAGGCGAGCTCGTCCGAGATCTTCGGCAAGGTTCGAGAGACACCCCAGAACGAAAACACGCCGTTCTACCCGCGAAGCCCCTACGGCGTGGCCAAGGTCTATGGTCACTGGATCACCGTCAACTACCGCGAAAGCTATGGCCTTCACGCCTCCTCGGGCATCCTGTTCAACCACGAGTCTCATCGTCGGGGCCTCGAGTTCGTCACCCGCAAGATCTCCCACGCAGTCGCCCAGATCAAGCTGGGGCTCTCCAAAGAGCTCCCCCTCGGCAACCTCGAGGCGCGCCGAGACTGGGGCTTCGCGGGAGATTACGTCAAGGCGATGTGGCTGATGCTTCAACAGGGGCAACCCGACGACTACGTGGTCGCAACGGGTGTGAGCCACTCCGTGCGGGAATTCTGCGAGCTGGCCTTCGGCCACGTGGGACTCGACTACCTGGAGTTCGTGGTGGAAGACGAGCGGTTCAAAAGACTGGCGGAAGTCGACGTCTTGGTCGGCGACGCGTCCAAGGCGCACAACACGTTGGGCTGGCGGCCCGAGGTGAACTTCGACGATCTCGTTCGCCGCATGGTGGACGAAGACGTGAGAGTGGTCCAGCGCGGACAGCGCTAGGAGCTAGCGCTCAGCAGCCGCCGCCTCCACCGGGACCTGGGCGAGCGGATTCGATGCCGCGACGCCGTTGGTCGGTCGGGGCTTCTCTGCAGTCGCCGAAGCGGGGCGCGGTCCGTCCTCGAGCTTGAAGCCCGCGACGAGGTTCCGGAGCTGCTCCGCAGTCGCGGCAAGCTCGCGCGCCTGCGCGCTCATCTCCTCGACCTGACGATACATCCCCATCGCCGATGCTGAGACTTCCTCCGCCACCGCTGAGTGCTCTTCGGCCACTGCCGCGATACCGGTGATCGACCGACTCGCGGACTCGGCGGATGCCTCCATTTGCTCCGTCGCCGCGCTCGCCTCTTCCACCACAGCCGAGATGTTGACGATCGCGCCGCTGACTTCGTGGCTCCGATCGGCGAGTTCCTGGGTGGTGCCGGCGATCTGCCCAACCTGCTGCGCCGCCTGCTCGGCCGCACGCAGGATCTCGTCGAGCGCGCGGCCGGCCTCGTCGGCGCGGCTGGTACCTTGGAGCACTTGGAGGCTTCCTTGCCCCATGACCGCGACAGCTTCCAGGGTACCCGTCTGAACCTCACGAATCAATCCGACAACCGTCTTTGTCTCGCTCTGAGAGCGTTCGGCGAGGCTCTTCACTTCTTCGGCCACCACTGCGAACCCTCGACCGTGCTCACCGGCGCGGGCAGCTTCGATCGCCGCGTTCAGCGCGAGCAGATTCGTGCGATCGGCGATGTCGTCGATGATCTCCACCACCGACCCGATACGCTCTCCGAGCTTGCCAAGCTCGTCCACCTTCGCACTCGCCTGCTCGACAACTTCTCGGATGAGATCCATCCCCTCCACGGTGGCCTGCACGGCTTTCGCGCCTCGCTCGGCCACGGCGTGGCTCTGCTGGCTCGCAGCCACGACGCCTTCGGCGTTCCGTGCGGCCTCCGAGGCTGCAACGGCCATCTGCTCCGCATTGCGCGACACGATGGAGATAGAAACTGCCTGGTCCTGCGCGCCCTTCGCCACCTGATCCACGGCTCCCAGAAGCTGCGTCACCGACTGGTGACTCTCTTGCGCACCGAGGGACTGATCCTGGGCCCCGTGCGCCACCTGTTGCACGGCCTGGACGACTTGAAGGACGCTCTCGCTCGCGCGCGACGTAGCGTTGCCGAGCTGCTCGGCCGTATCGGCCAGCGTGACGGCCGATTGCTGGATCTTGCCCACGAGCTGGCGGAGATTCGTGCTCGTCTCCGCAAAAGCAGACTCGGTCGCCCGCAGCTCGTCTACCATTTGATTGAACGCTCCACCGAGCTGACCCAGCTCATCGTTGCCAGTGACTTCGACGTGCCGCGCGGTCATCCGCGGCCGCTGAGTCAGATCCCCAGCGGCAAGGGCGCGGGCAACCGAAACCAGCGCGGGGAGATCCTCAGCCGCGATCTGCTGAGCGCCGGCGGTAACCTGCCGCACACGGCTGGTGATCCCACGAGCGACGAGGGCTGTCAGCGCGGCGACAATCGCCAATACCGCGATGGCAGCCAGAACGGCATTCCTTAGGAACTGCCGCGCCGATGCTTCGATAGTTGCGATGGGAAGGGCGCCAACGTAGCTCCATTGGGTCGTCTGCGACGGAGTGGCGATAGCGTGGAAGTGGTTGTTGCCGACCCGCCAGTCGAGGCGGCGTGGCTCGCGAACCGCTATCGCCGGAGCAAGATCTTGCATGTTCAAGGGTTGCGGGGGTTCGTTTGCGCCCCAGCGCCTGTCCGCGATCAACTTCGCCATCGCGTCTTCGCTCAGAGGAACCACCGGTCGCAGGAACCAGCTCGATCCTGCGCCGCTCGCGATCACGAGCCCTGACTCGTCCATCAGCACACCCGTCGCACCCTCTCCCACGCGATTGCGGGCGAGCTCCACGCTGTGCTGCATCTCAGCGACCGACGCGCGCGAACGGACGACGCCAAGCACGCGCCCGTCAGCGGCGGTCACGGGTACAGAATGGAAGATCGCAGGCTCGTTCGTGATCGTCGAGATCGAGACTCCCGTGGTAAAGACGCGGCCTTCCATCGCAGCCCGGAAATAATCCCGTTGAGCCACGCTCTGGCCGATGTCGACAGGGTTGTTGCTAGCGACGATGGTCCCCGTCGAGTCCAGCAGGGCGATCGAGTCGACGTCTCTCTTGCTGACCTGCGCCTGACTGTCCAAAACGTCCTGTACAACGGGCGCGCTCTCCGCCCGTTCCTCCGGGCCCTGCCCCAAGAAGCGCCGAAGCGAGGGGTTCCCAGCCACGGCGCGCAGCTCGTCGAGTCGGGTCGTATTCCAGACGTCAACCGCCTGGGTGACGAGGAGAGAGTCAGATGAGAGCGCATGCTCTGCCTGGATGCCCAGCCCCTCGGCGGCTTGGCGGTAACCGAGCGCCGTCAACACCAACACGGAGATGGCGCACGCGCCAATCGATAGCGCGGTGATCTTCCGAGCAAGCGGCCATTCAATCATCCGGGGCAGCCTGTTGAGCCAAGGGCTCATCCCGCGGTTAAGCATCGCCGCTCTCCATTCTGACTAGACCGGCCCAAATGGGTAGACGCATTATCACTCTTGCGGGCAGGATTCGGCTGCAATCCGCGCCACAAAGCAGCCACGCTTTTTTCGGTTCGACGAACCGGAGTACCATTTGAGTCGCTTGATCCATGAACAGCACTCATTCTGTGCCGCCACATCGGGAGGAGGAGCGATGGTCGCAACCAACGTCGCCGAAAAGTACGTCACCCTCAGTCACGGCCGGACCCGGTACCTCGAGGCTGGCACTGGCCACCCCACGATCCTGCTCCACGGCGTTGGGTTCACGGGAGGAGCGGACAATTTTTTCCTCAACATGGGCCCGCTCTCCAGTAAGCTTCGCGTCATCGCACCCGATTTCGTCGGCTGGGGCCTCGGCGACCGGCTCGACCTCGAGTATTCATTTGCGTATCTCGTCGACTTCGTTCGCGAGCTGCAGGACGCCCTCGGTCTCGAGAGCTCGCACATTGTCGGCCATTCTATGGGTGGTTGGGTTGCCAGTCTGTTCGCATACGAGAGCCCTAACCGTGTAGACAAGCTCGTGCTCGTCGCAAGTGGCGGCGCGGCAACCCGCACGTTGGCGAGCATGACGACCTTTCAGCCCCCCAGCCGTGAAGCCCTCCTGAAGGGGTTGAAGGATCGGGTGAATGCCCCAGGTATCGATTTCGAGGCTTTGGCTGACAGGGAATACGCCAAGGCCCAGATACCCGGAGCGGTCGAAGCGTACCAGCGGGTCCTGAACCATATGAACAATGGCATCACTCGTGCGCGCTACAACACGCTTCGGCGCATGCCCCTCATCAAAGCACCCACCCTCGTCATCTGGGGACGTCAGGACTCTACCAACGCACTGGAGCTCGGGGAGAAGACGCACGAGCTGATCAAAGGTTCGAAGATGGTAGTCCTGGACTGTGAGCATTACATTCCGACCGAGCGCCCGGACGAGTTCAACAAGGCGCTGCTGGACTTTCTCGACTGAACGATCTCGAATTCACTCGTAGTCCCATCTGCCAACTAATTTCCCATCTCCATGACTCAGGGGCCGATTGTACCGGTTGCAGGTTCGTCGTCAAATCGGGGCTCTCCAATGAGCCGCACTTCCGCGGACGTGACCGTCATCGGCGGCGGGGTCATCGGTTGCGCCATCGCCTATGCGCTCAGCAGGAACGGCGCTCAGGTCACCGTAATCGAGCGCTCTCGGATCGGTGCAGAATCGTCGAGCGCAGCGGCGGGAATTCTTGCCCCGCGCGTGCACGCGACAGCCGAGCACATGTTCGAGCTCGCCCTCGCGAGCCACTCGCTGTTTCCATCTCTCGTAGAAGAGCTGCGATCTGAGTCAAACCTGGATTCCGAATACGTTCGCTCGGGCGTGCTCGACCTCGCCCACGATGACGCTGCCGAGCAGATGCTGCGCGAAAAGGCTCAGTGGCTCGGTCAGGCGGGCCACGACGTTCGCTGGCTCGATCCAGCGCACGTGCACGAGATGGAGCCGGCCGTCAGCCTGGACATTCGCGGCGCCTTCTACGACCCGGACGCCTACCACATCAATCCGAGTCGATTCACTCAGGCTCTTGGCCAGGCCGCTGCGCGCCGCGGCGTGCAGTTTCAAATAGGGGTTGAGGCGCTCGGCCTGCACTGTGAGGGCGCACATGCCGCGGGCGTCAGCACGACCGCGGGTGACGTAGCCACGTCGCACGTAGTGCTCGCGACCGGAGCCTGGATGGCCCGAAGCGGCACGTGGATCGATTCTCCTATCCCGGTGTTCCCTGCGAAGGGCCAAATCTTGACGGTGTACGCCGTCCCGCCGCCCATCAGCTCCGTCGTGTTCGGCCTCGATGCGTATCTCCTCCCACGGGTAGATGGCACCGTTGTGGTAGGGGCAACCGTAGAACAAGTGGGCTTTGACAGGAGTCTGACGGTCGGAGGTATGTCCTGGCTTCTGAATGTCGTCGGGGAGCTCTGCCCGGCCCTGGCAGGCGCGCGGTTCGACCGTGCCTGGACTGGGCTGCGGCCAGGATCGCCGGACGAGCTTCCGATCGTCGGCCCGGCCCCGGGCTGGGACAACGTGACGCTGGCCACGGGTCACTTCCGGAACGGCATTATGCTGGCGCCGATCACAGGCGAGCTGGTAGCGAAGCTCATCCTTCGTGAAGAGCTCGACCCGCTGCTGAACCCCTTCTCGCCATCGAGATTCGTGATCTAGCCACAACCGTTTCCGCGCACAAGAAAAACACCTGGCGGATTCTCCGCCAGGTGTTTTTCTTGTGCGTACGGCTGCGGTGTGTTAGGCCATGACCTTCTGAGGCGCCACAACTGGCACTGGAGTCTCGGTCTGCGACGGCACGAAGGCCCACACGATCACGAGCGCTGCGAATGAGATGAAAGCGACGGCGGTCTCGATCATTTGTCTCTGCCTCCTACCCTTATCAGCTTGCGGCGCCGGGCAGGACCGCCCAGGCAGCTCCGAGAATTGCGAAAGCGACTAGCGCTACGAGAAACTCGATACCCATCGGTCCTACCCCTTGGCTTTCTAACTCTGTGGCAATGGTATCGGCGCTCTCAGCGTCACGGCACCGGCGATCAGCCCAAATTGTGGGCGATGCTTTTTGTGCCGTTCGCCCATACTAGATCTCCACCGCGTACGCGGCTTCGCCGTGCACCGAGGCGTCGAGCCCAGCGAGCTCCTCGTGCGCGTCCACGCGTAGTCCGATCGTCGCATCGATGAGCTTCAGCAGAACGAACGTGATCCCTCCCGACCACACCCAAGAGACAGCTACCGCGATGAGCTGTGATACGAACTGGCCAGGGTTCCCGTAGAAGAGGCCATCCCCACCCGCGCTATTGACTGCAAGCGTCGCGAAAAGGCCCGTCGCGAGAGCACCCCAGGTGCCGCCGACACCGTGAACACCGAACACGTCCAGGGCATCGTCGACGCCGAGACTGTGCTTGATGCCAATGACAGCCCAGTAGCAGAACACGCCCGCGCCTAGGCCGATGATGATGGCCCCCATGGCCGTCACGTAGCCCGAGGCCGGGGTGATCGCCACGAGCCCAGCAACCGCGCCTGCCGCGGCACCGAGGACGCTGGGGCTCCCCTTGTGAGCCCAGCTCACGGTCATCCAGGTAATGGCCGCCATGGCCGTTGCCACGTGGGTTACAACGAACGCGTTAGTGGCGAGCGCACCTGCGCCGAGGGCGCTGCCTGCATTGAAACCGAACCAGCCGAACCAGAGGAGCGAAGCACCGAGAACCACCATCGTCCCATCATGTGGCTCGAGGGGCTCTTCGCCAAAGCCAAGCCGCTTGCCCAGGACGATGGCGGCCACAAGGGCGGAGACGCCGGAGCTAATGTGCACAACCGTGCCGCCCGCGAAGTCGAGCGCGCCGAGCGCGCGGAGGAAGCCGGGCGTGCCAGCACAGCCTGCAACGGAGACAGCTCCATCGATCCCCGTGCAGCTCCAGACCCAGTGAGCGATTGGAGCGTAGACGAGCGTTGACCACAAAAGAGTGAAGAAGACAAACGCCTTGAACCGCATGCGCTCAGCAAATGCACCCGTGATGAGCGCTGGGGTGATCACCGCGAACATCATCTGGAAGATCATGAACGCCTGGTGAGGAATGGTCGGCGCGTAGTCCGCGTTGGGATCCAGTCCCACCCCGTTTAGACCTATCCAGGAGAGGCCGCCGAGTAGACCGCCCCCGATGTCGGGTCCGAAGGCGAGGCTATAGCCCCAGAGGACCCACTGGACGGTGATGAGACCGATGATGATGAAGCTCTGCATGATAGTTGCGAGCGCATTCTTACGGCGAACGAGCCCACCGTAGAAGAACGCCAAGCCAGGCGTCATGAGGAGGACCAGCGCGGCGGATGTCAGCATCCACGCGGTGTCTCCTGTGTCCACCTTGGGCGGCGCGGTTGTCGTGGCCGCGGCGGGCGCTGGCGCCGGAGCGGCGCCGACGGCCGCTGGTGATGAAGCCGGTGCCGGTGCGGGCGACCCTGTCGCGCCTTGAGCGGCGACACCGGCGGCGAACGCTAGGACGACTCCTAGCACCCCCATCATGACGAGAACGGTGCGGAACCTCTTGCTCAATCCTTCCTCCCTTTGACATAGTTCGGAGCGTTTGCTACCTGCCGTTCGGTTGATCATGGTACGCAGACCCGGATGCGCTACCCAGGGGTAGTGTGCCTAAAGTAGACCGGTTGATCTTTAGGCACACTACCCAAGACGACAATCATCAAGCTTAGAAGGGCGGGTGGGCGTGGAGGTCGAGTTCGCACAGACGGAGCGTCTCTCAGTCAAGGAGCGAGACCGGCGCTGGGACGCCGTGCGTCAGTTGATGGACAGCCACCAGCTCGAAGCGATCGTCGCGCCGCACAGCACGAGCCCCGCTGGTCTCAACCAGCTCGACTCGTGCTACCTGACAGGCTGCGGGACGGTGACTCAGCCCGTCGCCTGCTTTTTTCCGCGGCGCGGGGATCCCATAGCCTTCGTAAAGGACGTGGATCGTTGTGCCTCCGCCAAGGCCTGGACACCAATTGCTCGGGATGTGGTGAAGGGATTACCTCAGGGGATCGTCGAAGCTCATCGCGATGCGGGACTCACACGCGGACGAGTGGGCCTCAGCGGGCTCACGGGTGTCCCGAATGCCACCGAGGGCGTTGCTTCTTACGGCCTGGTCCGCATTCTCCGCGAGCAGTTGCCGGACATCGACTGGGTAGACGTCACGCATCAGCTCCGCGCCATTCGCATGGTGAAAAGCACTGAGGAGACTGCTCTCCTCACACGTGCCGCACGGCTCGTGGATCGGTCCCTCGAGCGCGCCTCCACAGCCGCTCAGCCAGGCAGCACTGATCTCGAGGTGTGGAGCGCAGCGATCGCCGAGCTGTGCGTGCAGGGTAGCCAGCCCCCGCTACGCAGCCGCTGGGGAAGCGGTCTCCGTCCCACGATGGTGGACCGGCCGATGCACGGCGAGCTTCAGCGAGGATCGATAGTAGTGGCAGAGATCGATGCCGAGCGATGGGGCTACCGAACGTACGGGATCCAACCGATCGCCGTCGCGGGCTGCGACGCGATTCTGCGAGACCTCTATGCGGTGGAGGGCGAATTCTGGGACGCGTGCTTCGAGCTTCTCAAGCCAGGTCTGACATTTCGCCAGCTTCTTGATGAGACCGAAGCCGTGGTGACGCAGTTTAGAACGCGCCCGGGGCGATACGAAAAGCTTCAAGGAACGCTCGCTATAGACGGCTGCGGCCTTGGTCTCGACGCCCCGACATTGGACGGGCGCTTACGAGACGAGTCGATGGAACGGGAGACGCTCCGGGCCGGGTCAGTCGTTGTTCTGAGGCCGTTGGTGAGTATCGACATCGGCTTCCGTGTCCTGAGCGCCACGTGGGCCGATACGGTCGTCATAGAAGAACACGGCGCGCGACGATTGGGCGAGCGGTCCGTAGGTCTCTTGACCGTATAGCGTGGGAGCGCGCCTCATCCCGCCGGGCTGCTCAACACTTCTTTCGAAAATTCGTTCCGTCAACCCCCTTGACAAACCGAACGGGCGTTCTATAATGAAACAGAACACCCGTTCTGGGTTGCCGGGAGTTGGCAGTGATTCCGCCCATCATCCACGAGATCGAAGCCCGCTCAGCCATCAACGCCGTTCAGGGAATGCCCTTCAAATGGTCGCTGAATCCCTACAAGGGATGCGTACACGCGTGCAGCTATTGCTACGCGCGGGCATACCACACATTTCTCGGTCTCCCGGTGTCTTCTTTCGAGTCTCAGATCTACGCGAAGATCAATATTGCCGAAGTCCTGCGATCCGAGCTGCGGCGCGGGAGCTGGACACGCGAGCACATCGCCATCGGGACGGGCACGGATCCGTACCAGCCGTTCGAAGGCCAGTACCGACTCACCCGGCAGTGTCTGGAGGCGATGGCCGCGTTCGACAATCCCGGCTCCGTCACCACCAAGGGCACGCTGGTCACGCGTGACATAGACGTCATCTCCGACCTCTCATCTCGCGTAGACTTCACGGTCAACATCAGCCTCATCTCCCTGGACCGCGAGCTCCTGCGCACCATCGAGCCGGGAACGCCAGCGCCAGCCAGTCGCCTACGAGCAATTGAGCGTCTGAGCGCAGCGGGAATCAGGGTCACGGTATTTCTCGCGCCGGTTTTGCCGGGGCTGACCGACAAGCCCGAGCAGATAGAGGACGTCGTGCGCGCTGCGGCCGAGTACGGCGCTACGGATGTCTGGGCTGGAACGCTGCGGCTCGCTCCCGCAATCAAGGAGCATTTCCTGCAGACCGTGCAGGAACACTTCCCCAACCTGACGCCCGCCTACCAGCGCCTGTACGGCGATGGAGCCTACACCCCGACCGCCTACCAATTGAAGGTCGAGGGGATGGTCAGCGGGCGCCGTCGGGCTGAAGGACTCGGGACCCGGCCAGCAGCACCAAGCGCCCCGAGAGTCACCACGCGCGGCCAGCTCGCCCTGCCGATCTAAGCAGCCCGCACCTTTCCGTGCGCGGCTCCGCGATCCCATGTGAAGCTCCAAGACGCGTCCGTGCGGCAGCGCCTCGCAGCTAAAATAGTCGCATGGATTGGTCCCCACCCACAGTCGACGAAGGCCTCCGCATGCTCCTGCCGGACATGGAGGATCCCGCTCTAAGCGAGCACCTCGATCTCGGCGGGCAACGGCTGACGATCCAGGTCTCACCTATCGCTCAATACGAGGACTACGGACCGGGTGTCGACGTGGTTCACGCTTGGGTGCTCCGTGAAGACGGAACGCCGCTCGCCCTACGTGACATGTTCTGGGACGCCTCGAGCGAGGCCGCCTTCAACCTCTGGAGCTTCCTTTGCGAGGAGCTCAGCGCCGCCGCCACGCTTGTCTACGGCCTGCGACCGGATCCCGACGGGACCCCGAACCCGCGTCTCGGATGCTGGGGGCCCCGACCAGACCTGGCCCGTCCCGACGCTGACGACGGGGCGACTGCGCTCGTGCTCGGCATCGCTACTGACACGCGGCACGCGACGAGAGTCGGCCGCCAGGACCTCCTGGTACTCTCGATTCGCTCCGCCCTCGTCGTCGCGCTCCGCCGCTGGGCCCAAGACGCACGCGACGGCCTGCCGCTTTGACCCACATCGCACCATGAGTACCAGACCACACATCCTTGCCTCAGGAACGCAGCTCACCCACGCCCTCGCATTCGGCCTCCTCGGTGTGTTCCTGGGCGTGGCCCTGATAGTCGCGAAGGAACAGCTCTACCGTCTGCAGGGCGGTGTGTCAGGGATAGCCGAGCTTCTACCGTTTGGTTATGCCTACGCGGCTGGAATGGTTGCTGCCTTCAACCCGTGCGGGATCCTGCTGGTCCCATCCCTCGTCGCGTACTACCTCGGGAGCGAGGAGCCGCCCGACGCCACCTGGTGGGATCGCGCGGGTAAGGCGCTGGTTTTCGGAGTGACGGCGAGCCTTGGCTTCGTCGTCCTTTTTGCCATAGTAGGTCTGATCTTCGTCGTCGGTGGACGGACGTTGGGAAGCTCTTTTCCCATCGGAGGGCTCACGATCGGCGCGGCACTTGCGGCGCTGGGGCTTTGGATGCTCGTCACCGATCGATCGCTCGGCATCGCGAGCGCAAGCCGCGCCATGGGCTACGCCAGCGTAGACGCAAATCCGGTCTCGCTCTTCGTCTTCGGCATCGCCTACGGCGTCGCTTCGCTCGCGTGTACCCTGCCAGTGTTCCTCGTCGTGGTCGCTGGCGCGCTCGCCGCGGCCGGTCCCGTTCAGACGATGGCGCAGTTCATCAGCTATGCAACGGGCATGGGCACGATGTTGACCATCGTTGTCCTAGGCGCGGCCTTCTTCCGTGGACTCGTCACCCGATCCATCCGCGGAGCGATGCCCTATATGCACCGGGTAGGAGCCGCGATGCTACTCGGCGCGGGCGTATTCATCATTCACTACTGGCTCGGCCCGAGCGGCTTGCTCCGTTAGCAGCGCCCGTCTTTTCCAACAAATGAACGATGCACGTCACCGATGCGGCGAATGCGCTCCTGCGCCATGAGGTCCGCCGCGACGTTGGTCGGAACGTCGTCCTCTCGGGCGCGCACAAAAACCAAACGGGTCGTTTCGCGGACTCGCTCCGCCTGGATCTCCGCTCGGGCACGTGGGGCCTTCAGCACCTCGCTCTGAGCGCTGATGATGCCACCGGAGTTCACAACGTAATCCGGCGCATAGAGGATCCCGCGAGCGTGGAGGAGTCCGCCGTGGTGATCCTCAGCGAGTTGGTTGTTCGCCCCGCCGCACACGAGCTGGCAGCGTAGGCGCGAAATCGTATCCGCGTTCAGTACGGCGCCCAGAGCGTTGGGGGAGAAGATGTCGCAGTCCACGTCGAACACGTCCTCAGACGGGACGATGGTCGCGTGGAAGCGCGTCGCAGCTCGGTTCGCACTCTCCCCGACGACGTCGGAGACGTAGAGCTCGGCGCCCTCACTCTCGAGGTTCTCCATGAGATGGAACCCGACCTTGCCGGCGCCCTGGACCATGACGCGCTTACCTGCGAGCGAGTCCGAGCCCCAAACGGCCTCGGCCCCCGCCTTCATCCCCAGGTAGACAGTCCGTCCGGTGAGAACAGACGTGTCACCCAACCCGCCCCACGCCTCCGGTAACCCCGTCACGTGGGGCGTCTCCGCCCGCACGTACATCAGATCGTTGGCGGTGGTTCCGACGTCGGTGGCACAGATGTAGCGGCCTCCTAGGGACTCGATGAACCGCCCCATGGATCGGAACAGCGCTTCGCTCTTATCGGTATAGGGATCGCCGATGATGACCGACTTTCCGCCGCCGAGGTCCAGGCCCGCCATCGCCGCCTTGTAGCTCATGGCCCGCGCCAGGCGGAAAACGTCGGTCAGCGCGTCGCCTTCCGTCGGGTAGGGCCGCATGCGGATGCCGCCGAGAGCGGGGCCGAGCGTCGTATCGTGAATCGCGATGATGGCTCGCAGCCCGGATGCCCGATCGTGACAGAAGACTACCTGCTCGAACCCGTCCGCTGTCATGGCCGGGAACAGCTCGCCCTCGCCCGTATTCGATCGCACTCCGTGAGAAACCTGCACCGCGTCTTACCTCCTGATACTCGCCCTAAATTCTACCGCCCACGCCTGGAACGGGGCCTGATCGAGGCATCAACAGGCGGCACAGGAGGACCGCGGCCAGGAGTTAGAGGATGAGAGGAATCGTCAACCGGAACGATGTCACCACTTAACGATTGTCTAGTAGATACGGCGCTTGAGCTCTTCCGGTCGGCAAAGGACGATGCGGCGGTCGCGCATGTCGATGATGCCGCGAGCCTTGAACGCACCGAGGTGTTTGTTCACCGATTCGCGGGTGACTCCCACCATGCGCGCCAAGTCCTGCTGCGTGAGACCGATGTCGATGACCTCGCCCTCCGGCGTGTCGCGACCGTAGTCCCGCGCCAGGTCGAGCAGCTTCTTGGCGACCCGGCCAGCCACGTCCAGGAAGATCGCGTCCCGGATGAACTCGTAGGTGTCGCGCAGATGGTCCGTCAGGTTGAAGAGGAGCTCCGACAGGAGCTCTGGGCAGTCCGACATGGTTTGGAGAACGACGTCCCGGTCGAGAAGGTACATCTCGGAGGACTCCATCGCCACGGCGGAAACGGGCCACGGACGACTGTCCAGCATCGCAGCGTCGCCAAAGTACTCGCCTTCGCCAAGAAGGGAGATCAGCAGATCGTCACGTCCCTTCGAGCCTAGGAGGAGCTTTACTCGACCACGGAGGATCAGGTACAGCCGGTCACTGCGATCGCCTCGGCGGATGACGGTCTCGCCGCGCCTGAACGTGCGTTTGCACGCTGAGGCTTCGAGCTTGACGGCTACGTCCGCGGGCAGCTCGAAGAACGATTGGATCCAGCTCGGACCTCGGACTGGGTACGCGACGCGCTCCGTAGATCCGTCGATCGGCGGCCGTCGGTCGACCGGGTACAGGCGGCTTGCGCTCCCAACGGGCTGGGCGACCCATTCCTGTGTGACACTCATGGCGTTCTGTTGCCTCCTCGGTTCGCGAGGCGAGGCCCATGCGCCACCCCTCAGTTTGTCTAACGTCACGTGCGAATAAGACGTTACGATACGTGCCTGGTGCGGGCGTCACAGCAGCGTCAAGGGAGCAGTGCGTGAACGACCGGGTCGCGCTCATCACGGGCGGAGCACGGGGGATTGGCCGCGCGGTAGGCATCGATCTCGCCAAGCAAGGCTGGGCCGTCGCCTTCTGCTATAGGACGAGCGTCGATGACGCACTGCGGACGAAGGCTGCCATCGAGAGCCAGGGCGCTGCTGCCCTCGCCATCCAAGCGGACGTTTCAGAGGTCACCGCGGCCGAGCGCCTTGTGGCAGAGGTGTCGGACGCCTGGGGGCGCATCGACGCCCTGATCAATTGCGCAGGTCCGTACCACCGCGTGAATATCCTGGAAGAGACACCCGAGGGATGGCGCTCCATGTTCGCCAACAACCTGGATGCGGTCTTCTACGTGAGCCGCGCGGCAATCCCCGGCATGATCGAGCGCAAATGGGGCCGCATCGTGAACTTCGGCATCGCGACCGCCGAGCGCCTCGCGGCGCAGCCAGGACTCACCGCCCACTACATCGCCAAGGCTGGAGTGCTCGTCCTCACGCGGACGCTAGCTCGGACTCTCGCCCCCCACGGAATTACCGTGAACGCCATTTCCCCCGGGTACATCGACTCAGGAGGGACGCCTGTCGAGGAGCTCCAGGCGTTGGTGAAGCGCATCCCCGCGGGATACGTCGGGGACCCGGAAGACGCCGCAAATGTGGTGCGCTTTCTGCTCTCGGAGGACGCCCGCTACGTGAACGGGGCCAACATCACCGTCAGCGGCGGTTGGGGCGTGTAGCTCGGCGGCTAGAGCTCTGGCTTGCGGAGGTGCCACTCCGTCGCCTGCTCGAAGGTGTTCGCCGCGGTGAGGATCGTCTCCTCTTCAAAAGACCGCCCGGCGATCTGAATGCCCAGCGGCCGCGACGGCGATCCCGACGTGAACCCGGCCGGAAGCACGATGGCCGGGAATCCGCACAGGTTCCACATAACGCTCAACAAGGGGGCGCTTGGGAAACCACGGGGGTCGGCAGAGGTCTCCCACCCGGGCGTCACCATAACGTCGACGTCCGCGAACAGCTCGCGCATCTCCGAGATGAACACGGCGCGCACCTGCTGCGCCCGCTGATATGAGGCCGCGGGGAGGACCGAGCCCGCCAACACCTGCCGCCGCACCGTGCTCTGAGCGCCGTACTCGGCGCCCGAGCGCAGGTATGGGCGGTGAGCTGCTCCCGCTTCTGCGATGCGGATAATCCGCTGGCAGGCGTAGACGGCGCCAAACGTCTTGGGAAGCGTCACCTCGCGCACGGTGGCGCCGCGGCCCCGAAACACCTCGAGCGCGGCCTCGAACGCGGCGACGGCGTCAGGAGACTGACTCTCGACCAGGTCTCTCGGCGGCACGCCGATGTTCCATCCACGAACACCCCGCCGAAGCCGTGCGTTGTACACAGGCACTGGTTCCCGGGATGAGGTGCGATCGCCTGGGTCGTGCCCAGCGATGCCGTTCAGCAGTAGCGCAGCGTCTTCGACGGTCTTGGCGATCGGCCCCACGTGGTCCAGCGACCAGGAGATGGGGATGATTCCCCGCAGGCTCACGCGCCCGTAGGTAGGTTTTAGGCCGACGACGCCGCATCGGATCGCGGGGGAGCGAATCGAGCCTCCCGTGTCCGCGCCGGTAGCGCCGAGCAGCAGATCGGCCGCGATGGCTGCCGCCGAGCCTCCACTGGAGCCGCCGGGATCGCCCTCCAGGTCCCAGGGGTTGTGGGTTCCCGGCGTTCCCCCACCCATGGACCACTCGGGAAGGTTCGTCTTGCCGACTATGATGGCCCCGGCTGCCTTCAACTTTGTGACCACTGTGGCGTCCCAGGTCGGGACAAAGCTCCCAAGAATCGGCGAGCTGGCGCTCGTGCGTAGCCCCGCGGTGTAGTGCGTGTCCTTCACCCCGACCGGAATCCCGTGGAGCTTTCCGCGGTAGCCCCTCGCCTGGATCTCTGCTTCGGCCTCCCGTGCCTGATTCAGGCACTGCTCCGGATCGGCCAGGGTAGCGAAGGCACCGACGACGGGCTCCAGCCGCTCGATGCGAGCGAGGAGCCCACGCATCAGGTCGACAGGCGACAGCTCGCGCGACGCGATCATGCGACCGGCCTGGGCGATCGTCAGGCGTGCGAGCCTCTCGTCAGGCGGCTCGTCTCGCGAGCCCGCGCGAATGCCCACACCCCGCAGGAACGCCCGCCGCGAGACTCGTGGCTTGCTGATCTCACTGGAATTCTCTGGACCGTCAGGTCCGCGTGCCGCCAAGTCAGACGCCTGGAAAACGACAGGCCAACAGAGTCATCGACTCATGTCGAGGGCAAGCGCTGGCGGCTGATCTGGGGGCAGTTCTACCCCTTCGACAACGGCCATGAGACGCTCGTACTCGGCGTACACGTGAGCCACGAGGGGGAGCTCCTCGTCATCAACGGCGATCCCTTGCTGGCGCAATAGCTCGCCGATCCACGCGACGTCGCGGCCTTGTTCTTCTGTCGAATGTGAGCCGCTCACGCGTGGACCGCGGTCGATTCAGTCGATTCGGTCGCCCCCGCCCCATCGGCGGAGGTGGAGCTGCCGCCATTCGTGAAACCGTGCTCGTCGAAGGATGCGGGGTCCGCATCCAGCGGCGACTCGCCCGAGTCGAGGCGGAATTGGGCGACCGCGTCGTTGAGGCTCGTGGACATCCGACTCAGCGACAAGGCGAGCTGGGCCACACCCTGCGCCTGGGCGTTCACCTCTTCAGCGGCCGCCGACACCTCTTCGGCCGACGCGCTGTTGTCTTCGCTGACCGTCGCGATGCTGTCGACCGATTGCGAGACGTCGGCGGAAGCGGAAGCCATACGCTCCGCCGCGGCTGCATTACGGTCCACCACCTCGGAGACGAGGTGCATCGCCTGCAGCAGGTCACCCGACGAGGCAGACATCTCCTGAGCTGCGACGGCGATCTCCGCCGCGCGACGGCTCGCCACCTCGGCGGCCTCGAGAATCGAGAATAGGGCGGCGCGCGCCTCGTTCGCCCGAGTCACGCCTTCGCGCATCTCCTGCTGCGTCTCGTCCGTCGCGGACACTGCCTGGGCGACGCTCTGTTCGATGCCACGCACCAACTCGGTGACGACTCGCGTCGCCGCGCTCGCGCGCTCGGCCAGGTTCCGGACTTCCTGCGCGACAACCGCGAAGCCCTTGCCATGAACGCCCGCGTGCGCGGCCTCGATCGACGCGTTGATGGCGAGCAGCTCGGTTCGCTGCGCGATGTCGTCGATCGCCTCCACGACGCGCCCGATCTCCCGGGATGCCGCACCCATGTCCTGCACCTTCTGCGCCGAAACCTCGACCTTGGCCGCGATCTGGCCCATCCCCGCGATCGACTCACTGACGGTCTCGGACCCAATGTGCGCCTGTTCCGTCGACTCGCGGGCGGACTCCGTACTGGCGCTCGCGTGCAGCGCGACCTCGGTGATGCGCATCGCGATGCGGTCCGTCAACTCCACGGAGGTCCTGACCGCCGCGGCCTGGTCCTGGGCGCCCCGCGCGAGCTCGTCGATCGCACGCGCCATCTCCTCGATCGACTTCGCCGTCTTAGAGACGCCATCCGCTTCCTGTTCCGCGCCGTGTGCCACCTGCTCGGTGGCGGTGGCGATCTGAGTGGTAGCGCGCTCCGCCTGGTTGGCGGCCTCCGCAAGGTGAGAGGCTGCCGCTCCGACTGTGGCCACGTGGCTTCCGACCTGCCCAACGAGCATCCGGAGGCTGTCGACCATCTGCTCGAACGATGCCCCCGTCTGTTCGAGCTTTCCAATCATGTCGTTGAAGACAGACGACAGCTCGCCCAGCTCGTCGCGGGAGCTCACGGGGAGCTGCTCCAGGCGAATCGCAACCTTCGCGGTGAGGTCGCCCTGGGCAACCGCGGCCGTGGCGGCGGCTAACTGCTGCAGATTCGCTTCGACGGCATTGGAGGCCGTCGTCAACGCCAGGACGGGACGGAGAACCTGACGGGTCAGGAAAATCGACGCAAATAAGCCCACCGCTATGACGAGCCCGGCCACCACGATGGCCGCGCGCTCGAGCTCGCCGCGAACGAAGTCGCGAACGCGCTGGGTCGAGAAATTGATCTGTGCTCCTCGACCGCTCGTCCCCTCGCCACTCGGAGGTAGCGCACTAACCTGCAGCGTCTGCGAGAAGCTTGCCTCGACCGCCTGCTCAGCTCGCCACGTGAGAACGATGGTGGTGGCGAGCACAGCGGCGGCCAGTAGTCCCGTGATGGTCAGGGCGGTGCGTTTCTGCAATCCCACGTTTTTGCATCCAGCGTCCGAGACGCGGTGACCACACCGAGCAGCGCCTGCGCGGCGGTGGCGACTTGTGGCGTCGATTATATGCGTGTGGGGGACGTGCTAGAATCGCGGGCCTGGCTGACAGAACGAATCGCGCTAAGACTCCGCGCGTGGGAGGGGCACGGCGGGTGACGCAGAATCGGCGGCGCCTTCTGGCCCTCGTCCTTGTCATTGTCGTCCTCGTCGGTGGGGGAGGCACGTTCGGAGTCCTCCATTTCGGGAAGGCGACCAGAGCATTCGCGCTCGTCGACGAGACGACTCTGGTGGTGCTGAAGGGCGACCTGGAGATCCGCCGCGGCGACGGCAGCAGCACGAGTCTCACAACCGCCAGCGCCGACACCTCTCTCCGAGTGAACGATCAAGTGCGGACCGGCACAGCCGGGTACGCATCGATCACGTTCTTTGACGGCTCGACGACGCAGCTCGATCCCGGTGCCTCCGTCTCCATCAAACGCCTCGATCGAATCTCGGGCGGCGGCGCGGTCATTTCGTTTTCCCAGGAGTCCGGGCAGACGTGGACCCGGGTCGAGCCGATGACCGACCCTACGAGCCAGTTTCAGACTACGACCGCGGCGGGCAATATCAGCGCCCGCGGCGCCCAATACAAGGTCACTGTTGCCCCTAACGGGTCGGTAGCCGTCGAAGCAGCGGCCGATTCCCTCACGATCGAACAGGCCGGGGCCAGGCCCCTTTCCCTGCGCAGCGGATACCGAACGACGTTGACGCCCGGGCAGGGGCCCTCGACCCCCGAGGAGATCCCCCCGCCAGCATTCGGGCTGGAAGTCAAAGTCGAAGGGCCAGTCCGCCCGTTTCTCACCGATGGACACAACCGAAGCGCCGGTTTCCAGCCCAAGGCCAACGCGTACATCGCTCAAGTTCCTGGGGCGACCTATCGTGCCACCGGGAAAGAAAAGATTCTGCTCATCCCGGATCCCGCGAATCCTTACGATCTGATCATGGGGCCAGATGGGAACGGTGGAGACTACAACCTCACCGTCACCGCGTTGGTGGAGGGACGCGCGGCGATGCGGGTTTCCGGCCTCGCCAGCACCCTCGGCGCCGCGCAGCTCAGCGGCACGGTTCGCCTCGGGCAGCTCGTGCAGACCAGCTTCGAATTCCGCGACGGCCAAGTGGGGAACCTGAGCCCGCCCGCGTTTGTAAACGACCCGCCCGAACGAAGCCGGACACGCATCACGCGGCAACAGCAAGGAAATGCCCCTCAGATCGAGCGGACAGCCGTTGCATTGGCGTTAGGCGATACTGAGGCCACCGGTGCCACGGCGACTGCTACACGGTCGGCCGCAACCAACGGCGCCACCACTCCCGCACCCACCGAAACGTCCACATTGCTCGCCGAGATCCCGAGTCCGACAGTCACCTCTCCCGCCCCGCCAGCGGCCGTCGCACTCTTGGGCACTCCACCGCCCCCGAACGGAGCGACGTCGACGGCAGAAGCCACGCCAACCTCCCCGGCGAGCGCGACTCCGACACTCCCAATCCCCGCCGTCGTGCCACCCTCAGCCCCGCTGCCGGCGGGGCCTCCGACCCAAACGGCGGCACCCACCCCCC
>Ga0080064_1000560_pt1 | contig 94990 bp, 81 predicted proteins | sample Subgrocontami54m_FD_69260 | JGI IMG/M metagenome (GOLD analysis project Ga0080064, IMG submission 69260) | Subsurface groundwater microbial communities from S. Glens Falls, New York, USA - GMW46 contaminated, 5.4 m (SPADES assembly) (version 2) ...
TGGACCGTCGGGCTCGCCCGGCGACGGCAAGTCGCCCGCGATGCCACCGTCCGGCGCGCGGTGAAACGGGCCCGCGCGCGGATCTCGAACGTCGATCCCGACGCACGCGCCCGGTGCGGCTTGGACGGGACTTGCGCACAGAATCACGGCCGGCCCGCACCCGCCGCTCGCGCTTCGAACCCACGCGGGCGGGCACTCCCACGCGCCGGATCCGTCGAGCACCCATCGCGCGGCATCGCCTCCATCCAGTGCGGGCGCGGCACCGCATGCGACACCCGACACCGCGAGTGCGGCCCAAACCGACGCAACGATCGCCCGTCCCCCGCGCACTGCGTCGTACTGTCGCACGCGTCCGTCGCGCGCGCACGCTACGGCGTCGCCAGCACCGACTCCACGCGATTCCTGCCGTTGCGCTTGGCCTGGTAGAGACACCGATCCGCGGTCTCGACGAGCTTGTCGTGAGTGATGGGCTTGTCGGGCAGCATCGTGGCGACGCCGACGCTGACGGTGACCGCGACCTTTGCGCCCGCGAAGTCGTAGGTCATGCCCTCGACGCCGCGTCGCAACCGCTCGGCGCAGAGCAACGCATCCGCCGCGCCCGTGTCGCGCAAGATTGCTGCGAACTCCTCGCCGCCGTAACGCGCGAGGGTGTCTTCGTCCCGCAGCGCCACGCCCAGCGTGCGCGCGACGCTCTGCAGCACGAAGTCACCGCCCGAATGACCGTGCGTGTCGTTGATCTTCTTGAAGTGGTCGATGTCGATCATCATGAGCGACAGCGGACGGCCGTGTCGCGTGGCGAAGCCCACCTCGCGCGGAAGGGCTTCGGAGAGGTATTTCCTGTTGTACACGCGCGTCAGGCCGTCACGCGTTGCGGACTCGTAGAGGTTCTTCTGCAGCGCCTCGTCGAGCGCGTCCTGATACGAGAACTTCAGGATCGAGATGGTTCCGATTTGGATCTTGTCGCCGTCTTGGAGTGCGCGCGACTTGATCCGTTCGCCATTGACGAACGTTCCGTTGGTCGAGCCAAGATCGTCGAGCACCGGGGTCCCGTCGTCGCGCACGTGGATGCGGGCGTGGCGCCGAGAGACCCCGTCTTCGTCGAGGAAGAGTTCCGCGCTCGCCGTGCGGCCGATGACCATCTCCGCACTCAACTCGATCATCGTCCCGACGGACGTCCGGCCCTTCACAATGATCAGGTACGGGCGTTGCCGCGCCGACGCTTCCAATGCGGCCGCGAGGTCCGCCCTCGTGGCTACCTTCGTCGAGCCGCCCTTCCCGTCGTCGTCGTCGAATCCCGTCACGAAGCCGCTAGCTTGCCAGAGCCGCGTCCGGAAGTCTCCCAAGATACCGCGGCGATTTACCCGCCCATGACGGGAACGATGCCGAGCTGCTGCAGCATGCCGAGTTGGTCGAACGCGCCCCAGCTCTCGACGATCTTGCCGCCCGCGACCCGCGAGATTCCCATGCCGATGACCGACACTTTCTTGCCGGTCGGGGGCATGCCCATCATCGGTCCGGTGTTCGTACCCGTCGCGGTCCAGCGAACGACGATCTTGTCGCCGTCGACGAGCGTGTCGTCGACGCGCATGTGCGCGTCAGGAAATCCGGCGCGATACATCTGGATCGACTGCCGCATTCCCTCGATGCCCTTCGGAAGCCCCGGGATCTGTCCCGCGCTGTTGTCGACGACGTTCTTGTCGAAGACGTTGTCGAGAAGCGAGACATTTCCCGTGTTCCAGGCCTCGAACCAAGCTGCCACCAGTGCTTTTGAATCTGCCATGACGCGTGCTCCATTTCGATCGTACGGAGGGCTCCGTCGCGGCACCTGTTGCCGGTGTGGGTCCCCCCGAAGCGAGCGAGCCGCGTACCACGTCGGTGCTCGTCCGACAACACGCGCTACATGCACGCTCCAACGATCGGCACGCCCGACGCGCCCCATGTTTCCACGTCCGCCCCGAACGTGAGCGTGAACATCACGTCCGCGACGCACGGATACGGTCTTCCCGCAGGCGGAGTGAATTCAATCTGCCCGCTCGCTGAGTCCGCCGTCGCCGTGCCCGATCGCAGCATCGCAGTCTCGCAGTCGGCGACCGACGACGACCGACTGCCGTTGCCCACCGACCATCCCGCCGGTGTAGTGATGTTCAACGCGCTGCCCATGGACGGACTCACGATCACGATCCAAGAGCACGTGTGCCGGTCGTAGTCCGCGCGTGTGAAGACGATTCGGTCCAGCGCAGTGAACAGCGCAAACGCGCGATAGACAATTCCGTTGCTTGCCGTGTCCGAACCTGCGATCGGGGCGTCACGAGGCGGGCTCGTTTCATTCGCAACGTCCGTCGCGGCGTCGCCCGCACCGTCCGACACCGCGTCGTTCGCGACGGTGCCGCCATCCGTCGCGACGGAGCTTGCGCACGCGACCGTGCTGCACGCCGCAACGATCACCGTTCCTACGCATCGGAGAGCGAATCGCGAGTCGCCGAGCATCGTCCGTTTCGTCGCGAGTCGCGCTCTCAGCGCGCCCGTCGCCGGCGCCGAACGCCGACCGCCATCGCGAGACAGATGAGCCCTAGCGTCCACGCGCTTCGGCCACGCTCCATCGCGCCGACGTGACACGTGCATCCCGGCCGGTTGTTCACGGTTCCACCGTCCGGGCGCGCGTCCACGAGCCCCGCGTCGCCTGCGGGCGAAACGATGTCGTCGACCGTTCCCGTGTCGTCGGTGACTCCCGTGTCCTCCGGCGGTGTGCCGCTGTCGACGGTGCATGCGTTCGTGCCGGGCATGCAATACGTCGTCCCGGCGCGGTCGAGGCACTCGAAGTCCGCGGGGCAGTCGCACGACGTCGCGCACGTTTGCGAACAGAAGCCTCCGCCCGCGCGCGGCAAGCACACGCCCGACGCGCAATCGAGTCCGTTTGCGCACTCGGCACCGAGAATCGCCGTTCCCGCGAGCAGGCAGAGATTCGCACCGAGGACTGCCACGCATCGGTACCCTGTGGGGCACGGACTCGACGTCGAACAAACGCGCGAGCAGATGCATGACATCGCGGAGAGGCACGCGCAGGAGTTCGGCGGCGAGCACGGAGCCGCCATGCTGCACGGATCGCCGAGAACGCCACGTCCGGTGCCCCCCCCGTCGACGACCACCCATTGGCAAACGCCCATGATGCAGCGCTGCCCGGACGCACACATCGTGTCCGTCGTGCACATCGTCGTCGTACCGGTCGGGTACAAGGAACAAACGCCCATCGCGTCGTCCCCAAGGAGCGTTCGCTTGATGCCGCCGGCGTACGCGGCAAACATGACCGCAGCGGTGAGAGGTGTGTGTCCGAGACCCAGAAAATGCCCCTGTTCGTGCGTCGCGATCGACTGCGTGTCCACCGTGCGGCCGGCACCGTCGAGGCTCCACGTGAAGCCCACAGTGTTGAATTGGATGTCCGCTTCCGTGATCGGGCCGCCAAAACGGTAGAGCGGCGTCGTTACACCGATCGTCGACGTCACCGATCCGAGTTCGGGCGGCCACGTTCCCGCGCGGAACACGATCGTGTTCTGACCGTCCCCAAGCCGCGCGGCAGTCAACGTCGACGTGCCCGCGTTGACGGTGCGCCAGCTCGTGCACGGTTGCGACGACCACGTCGCAAACCCGGCGACCACGGCGGCCCGCGCGGCCGCGACGCCGATCGACGCGGGTGCGGACGCTTCGTTCATTCGATAGGGCACCGGCAGTGACGCCGTGGCCCAGCGCGTCCCGGCTCGAAGCGGAACCCACGCGGCGGCTGCGCCCGCAACGGACGCGACGAGGACAGCTACGACGGCCGCGAGCCAGCGAGATCGGATGCGACTCATGGAGTGCACGCAGCGATTCCGCGAACGTCGGCGATCAAGTGATCGAGCGTTTCGTCGGGCTCGGATGCCGGCGCGACGATCGTCATTCGTCCGTTGGCCTGGGTCGCAAACGAGAGGTCGTGCAACGTTCGGCGCACCATCTCGGGTTGACCGGGGCTGTGCACGACGAGGTACACCGACTGGGCGAGCGCGGTGAGATAGACCACGCCGCTTCCTGCGCGGAGGAACAGCACGACGTCCTGCCCCTGCAGCAGCGCGCCGTCTCCGGGCACTTCGGACACGAGGTCGCCGACGCGTCCACCGAACTGCCGGACGATCAATTCCGTCGGGCCCGTTCCCCGCACGTACTGCGTCACGCGGAGCCGCGTGAGCGTGATGATCTGCGAGTGGTCCTCGTTCCACAGCGATCGCTGATCGGCGACGCTTGCGCGAACGACGAGACTCGACTGGCAGGCGTGCTGCGCGCGTGTGAGCTGAACGACAACCGTCGCTCGCGCGGATGCGCCCGCGAGCAGCGCGGACATCGCGAGCGTCGCGGCAACCGCGCGCGCGGCCAAGGAAGACAGTCTCATGAGATCCTCCGCGGGAGGGGGGAGCACCCGCCCCCCGATTAGGCCCGCGGTGGCCACGCGGGGTCAAGGACCCGAGCACCGGGATGGCGCAGCGATCCGGTCTCTACCCGGCGATTCGAATGTCGTACCCTTCCGGCATGAGCGACCTGGACGTCTCGGGCATCGTTGCGAAGCACACGTACGGCACATGGCGACCCCAGAAGGGTTGGAAGCCGCTGCACGTCGTCAAGGCGGAGGGGTCGTGCTTCTGGGACGCGAGCGGCAAGCGGTACGTCGACATGAGCGCGCAACTGATGTGCAGCAACCTCGGCCATCAGAATCCGGCGGTCGTCGAAGCGATTTGCAAGCAGGCGCGGGACCTGTGTTTCATCGCGCCCGGTTTCGCGACCACGGTCCGCGCGCAGCTCGCGCAGAAACTCCTCGAGGTCGTTCCGAAGGGCATCGAGAAGTTCTTCTTCGCGACGTCAGGGACGGAGGCCAACGAGTGCGCGATCAAGATGGCGCGCATGGTCACCGGGAAGCACAAGATCCTCGCGCGGTACAATGGCTACCACGGCTCCACCGCCACGTCGGTCGCACTTACGGGTGACTACCGGCGCTGGTTCGCGGAGCCCAACGGAAGCGCCGTGAACGGCGTGATTCACGTGCCGGAGTGCAATCCGTATCGGCCGGAGCCGTTCAAGTCGGCGAGCGACACGGTCGACTACATCGAGCACGTGCTGAAGAACGAAGCCAACATCGCCGCGATGATCCTGGAGCCCGTGGTGGGAACCAACGGCGTGCTCGTTCCGCCGGACGACTACCTTCCCAGATTGCACGCACTCTTGAAGAAGCACGGTGTGCTCTTGATCGCGGACGAAGTGATGGCTGGGTGGGGACGCACGGGCGCCTGGTTCGCGGTGGATCACTGGAAGATCCAGCCCGACATTCTCGTCACGGCGAAGGGAGTGACATCGGCGATGGCGCCTCTCGGCGTCGTGGGCACTACGCGGGCTGTGGCGGACTGGTTCGAAGACGGTTGGTTTGCGCACGGTCATACGTACGAGAGCCATCCGCTGACGCTGGCGCCAGCGCTGGCCGCGATCGACGAATACCGGCGACTCGGGCTGATCGAGCGCGCTCGGACGAAAGGTGCCGAGTTCGGGCAGAAGTTGCGTCGGCTGACGGAACGACACCCGAGCGTTGGCGACGTGCGGGGGTTGGGGATGTTTTGGGCGGTCGAGCTCGTGAAGAATCGGAAAACGAAGGAGCCGTTCGGAACCTTCCACGACAAGTTCGACCGCAAGCCCATGCTCATCGACCAGGTCAACGCGCGGATGCTCGAACAGGGCATCTACGCCGTCGGTTGGATGAGTCACTTCGTGTTCGCACCGCCGCTGATCGTGACGGACTCGGAAGTCGACGAGTGCATCGCCGCGCTCGACAAGGCACTGGAGATCGCAGACGCGAAGGTGGAGGGCTGAGTCCTACGACGCCGACGCACTCGTCGTGGAGTCATCTCCATCGTATGCGAGCAGGGGTCGCTGGAGCGACCGTGGGCCACGCAGCACCAGCACCATCGAGAGCAGGCCCGCCGCCGCGACGGGGAGGAAGATCCAGTCTCGGATGAGCGGGATGATCGTTCCCGCGGCAATGAAGAGAAGCGCGACCACCAAGAAGAGCCGGCGGAGCGTGAGTGCTGAAATCGCGGCAACGCCCGCGACGACGAAGCAGTCTCCGGATGCAATCTCCAGCAGCGGCGCGCTGCGCAGAACGCCGAGCACGCGACGCAAGGCGATGAGCGTGATCAGGACCATCACCGTGAACGCCATCTGACGGCTGATCCGATTCGCGAGAAGTCCGCTTCGGAAGCGGTACATCAGCGCGCCGAGCACGGCGACCGGTGGAACGGTCATCACGGCCAACAGTTGCGTGGTCACGCGCACGGTTCCGAGCGCGATCAGAACGCCCATCAAGACGATGATCGGCGCTCCCGCGATTGCCATCACGCGGATTCCGAGCCGGCGTTCTCGCGCCCCGACGCGCTCGTCCTGATCGTGGACGATGCGGCGAAGTCGATCGCGATCCGCTTGTCGCGCTGCCACTTCGCGCTCGAGGACAGTGACTCTCTCGACCAGCGTCGCCGGCGGAGGATCCATCGCCGCGAGAAGCGCACGCGCGGCTCCGGCGTTGCCCTGCGCGATCTCGAACGAGCACATCGCTTCGAGCCCCCTGCGGATCTCCGAGCGAGCCGATGGGTGCTCAGGCCACGTGTGCAGCGCTTGCTCGAGTGCGAAACGCGCTTCGAGAAATAGCCCGTGGATCTCGACGGGCGGTCGCATGCGTTCGATGGCTTCGCACATCGACTCGATTCTCGAAGCGCCGACGCGCGCAAGCGCCGCCGCGTCTCGATGCCGAAGAAAGCCATCGAGCGCGCGCGCGAACTCCCGAACGTCCGCGGGACGCTTCTCTCGCTGGCGATCCATCGCGCGTCGCAGGACGGACGCGAGTTCGACGGGCGTCTCGGCACCGTACGCCGGTGGCCGAGCCTCGTCGGCCGCGAGGAACACTTCGCCCAACGTCGCACCGTGGTGCGGTGGCGTCCCGGTGAGGCAGTGATGCAGCGTAGCGGCCAGCAGGAAGACGTCGCTACGTGCGTCGATTTCCCCGAGATGGGGATAGAGCATCTCGGGCGCCATGTAGACCGGCGTGCCCGCGATCGCGTCCGGCGCGAGTGGAATCCCTTCACGAATGGCAACACCCCAGTCGAGCAGCGTGACCTCGCCGTACCGTCCGATCATCACATTGTCGGGTTTCACGTCGCGGTGAACGAAACCGCGAGCGTGTGCGAACGCGAGCGCATCGCACAGCCGGCGCACGACGCCCACGAAGAACGCCAGCCGGTCGGGGGCTTCGATCTCGGCCCAGCCTGGGTGTTCTGGATCGTCAATGAGCGCCTGAAGCGTGACGCCCTCGAGCCGCTTCATCACCATCACTGGCTGACCACGGGCGTCGGTCCCCAACGCGTGGACCGGTACGATGTTCGGGTGCTCCAACGAACCGGTGACCTGCGCCTCGACCATCAACGCTCCGACGGCCCGGGCGTTCGCGGGATCGCGCACTCGCTTGATCGCGACGTCACGTCGCAACGAACGTTGCCTTGCCAGCGACACAACGCCCATGCCGCCTTCGCCCAGCACCCCGGCGAGCTCGAGATCGACGCCGCGCGTTTCGGCACCGTCCCCGAACGTGATCCTTGGCAACAGTGTGCGGTTCGGACCGCCGTCGGAAGCGGCATCACCGATCGACGCGTCGAGCGTTGCGGCGTGCTGCCCGAACGTCCGCGTCAGGTCGCCGTCGGCCGTGGCCTGGAGCGTCCGCGCGAGGGCCGCGGCAGCATCGCGATTGCTTGCTCGATCCCCCATTTGGTTCGCGACGAAGTCTAGCCCGGAGCCGCGTGGCCCTGCGATGAAGTTCGGTCGCGAAGGCCACTCACATTTGCACAAGATTATCATGTATGATGTCAAGAACGGGCCGTTTTTCTCGAACAGCGGGGTTGAAGGAGCTTCGGCAAATGACGACGCAGCACTCGGGACGCGCGAAATCGTGGTGGGCCAACATGCTCTGCGTCGGGGCGCTCGGCGCGTGGGGCGCAGCGTGCGCCGGTTCGAATAACCTCGGCGATGTCTCGGGTGGAGGCGACGGGCCTCGCGCGGACGGAGGTCGTGCGGACGGCACGATGGACGGCACGACGAACCTCGACGGTGTTTCACCCGAGGGCGGTGACGGCACGACGACTGGCGACGGATCGGACATCGTCGTCATCATCGACGCCGGGGACTCCGGAGGCGATGGCGGCACTGGCGCGGATGGATGTTCATCGCCGTCGCCCGAAGTGTGTGATGGCGTCGACAACGACTGCGACGGAATGACCGACGAGGATCTCGGAAACACCACGTGCGGTTCGGGAACTTGCGCGCGGACGGTTCCCAATTGCGTCGGCGGAATGCCCCGAATGTGCGTGCCCGGCATGGGAACCGCAGAGACCTGCGACGGCGTCGACAACGACTGCAACGGAATGATCGACGACGGTTTGGGCACCCAAATGTGCGGCATGGGCATCTGCGCGCGGACCGCAGCGTCATGCGACATGGGCAGCATGCCGACGTGCACGCCCGGGCGCCCCGGAACCGAGATCTGCAACGGCCTGGACGACAACTGCAACGGAATGGTGGACGAGTCGCTCGGAAACCTGACGTGCGGCATGGGCGCGTGCCAGCGGACGGTCCCGGCGTGCATGGGCGGAACGCCACAGACCTGCACGGCGGGCATGGGCGGTCCCGAGACCTGCAACAATATCGACGACGATTGCAACGGCATCGTCGACGATGGATTGGGCACCGCGACCTGTGGAACGGGCGCATGCCGACGCACGGTGTCGGTTTGTATCGGCGGAATGATTCAGGCGTGCACGCCCGGAACGCCCGGCGGAATGGAAGTGTGCAACGGCGCCGACGACAACTGCGATGGCGTGGTCGACGAGGGTCTCGGAACGACGTCGTGTGGTGTCGGCGCGTGCGCCCGAACGATCGCGGCCTGCGTTGGGGGTGTGCCGCAAACGTGTCTACCGGGCGCGCCGGCCCCGGAGATCTGCGACGGCCTCGACAACAATTGCAACGGCATGACCGACGAGTCACTCGGGACGATCTTCTGCGGCACGGGGTTCTGCGCGCGTTCGGTTCCGACGTGCGTCGGTGGCGTGACCCAGACCTGCGTTCCGGGCGCTCCGCGCGCTGAGACTTGCAACGGCATGGACGACAACTGCAACGGGATGATCGATGAAGGACTCGGGACGCTGTCGTGTGGCGTGGGCGCGTGCGCGGCGACCGTCTCGGCGTGCATCGGTGGCGTCATGCAGACATGCGTGCCGGGAACGCCGATGGCCGAGTCTTGCAATGGCCGCGACGACAACTGCAACGGCGCGACCGATGAGGGACTCGGGACATTCTCATGCGGTGTCGGGACGTGCGCTCGCACCGTGCCCGCGTGCGTGGCGGGTGTGACGCAAACGTGCGTGCCGGGCGCGGCGGGCGCGGAGACGTGCAACGGTCTCGACGACGACTGCAATGGCACGGTGGACAACGGCGCGGCGGCGACCTGCGTCTATGCGAACGCCGTGGGCGCTTGCGCCGGTGGAATGTGCAGCATCGGGTCATGCTTGGCGGGCTTTGGAAACTGCAATGGGGCCGCGGCCGACGGGTGCGAGGTAAACACGAACACGACTCCGAGCAATTGCGGCGCGTGCGGAATGGTCTGCTCGGTCGCCGGCGGCACCGCGGGCTGCGCGGGCGGGACGTGCACGGTTGCGTCTTGCAACGCCGGCTTTGCGAACTGCAACGGCCTCTCGAGTGACGGTTGCGAAGTCAATGTGAACACGTCGCCGACCAACTGCAGTGCCTGCGGGAACGTCTGCGTCGCCGCAAACGGAACACCGGGGTGCGCAGGCGGGGCGTGTACGGTCGCGGGATGCAATGCGGGCTTCGGAAATTGCAACGGGCTCGTGGCCGACGGATGCGAAGCGAACACCAACACATCGACGTCGAACTGTGGCGCGTGCGGCACCGTGTGCTCGGTTGCGAACGGCACGGCGGGATGCGCCGGCGGATCGTGCACGGTCGCTTCGTGCAATTCCGGCTTTCGAAACTGCAACGGGACGGTGGCGGACGGTTGTGAAGTGAATACGAACACGACTCCGTCGAACTGCGGCGCGTGTGGCAACGTCTGCTCGGTCGCCAACGGGACCGCGGGCTGCTCGGCCGGCGCTTGCACGGTGGCTTCGTGCAATGCGGGCTTCTCGAACTGCAACGGGCTCGTGGGCGATGGCTGCGAAGTGAACACGGCCACGTCACCGACCAATTGTGGCGGTTGCGGCTCGGTGTGCTCCGTGGCGAACGGCACCGCCGGTTGTGTTGCGAGCACATGCACCGTCGCCGGCTGCAACCCCGGCTTCGGGAACTGCAACGGTCTCGCGGCAGACGGATGCGAGACGAACACCAATACTTCACCGACCAATTGCGGAATCTGCGGCGGCGTCTGCTCGATTCCCAACGGCGTGGCGGGATGTGCTGGGGGGGCGTGCACGGTCGCTGGTTGCAGTCCTGGCTTCGGCAATTGCAACGGGCTCGCGAGCGATGGCTGCGAAGTGAACACCAACACGTCACCCTCCAACTGCGGCGCCTGCGGAAGCGCGTGCGTGGTGGCAAACGGCACGGCGGGCTGCTCGGCAGGAGGCTGCACGGTGGCGGCCTGCAATCCGGGCTTTGCGAATTGCAACGGAACCGTTGCAGACGGTTGCGAAGTCAACATCACGACGTCGCCCGGCAACTGCGGCGCATGCGGCATGGCGTGCTCCGTGACCAACGGCATCGCCGGCTGCGTGGCGAGCGCGTGTACGATCGCCGGGTGCAACGCTGGATTCGGCAACTGCGACGGTCTCGTGCCGAACGGTTGTGAGACGAACACAACGAACACCGTCGCGTCCTGCGGGAGCTGCGGGAACAACTGCAACACCACGTGCGCTGGTGGCGTGGCATCCGTGACGTGCGCGGCGAGCGTGTGTTCGATCACTTCGTGCGTTGCGGGACGTTACAACGCCGACGGGCTCTGCTCTGGCGGGTGCGAGTGCATCGACGACGCAACGTCCACCGCATGTGGCGCGCCGACCAACGGAGGCTCGCACTCCGTCGGGGCGAACGCGTTGCTTCCGGCGTCGGGATTCAACGTCGTGCCGATCGGCACGCTGGCGGACTACTACACGCTCTCCTTCACGATCAACGCGGACTTCCAGCAGCATGGGACCGGAACACCGCGGATCCAGTTCTCGCGCAACGACAATTCCGCGTATCGGTTTGCGGTCTACGCGACCGGCAACCAGTGCCTGGCCGTGGGTGGGTTCCTCAGTTGTCTGACGGGGTCGCCATCGGCGTCGGGTCTCACCGACTGGACGTTCAACGATACCTGTGTCGCGTCGGGCACGAACTGCTCGACGCGCAACGTCTCGTGGCCGGCGAGCGTGGTCGTGAAAGTCTACCGGAACAATGTCGCGACGAGCAGCTGCGACGGCTACATCCTGCGGATCACCCGCTGAACGAACGCGGGCACTCGCCCGCGCCAACGAACGCGTGCACGTGCGGCGCTGCGAGGCCCTCGTCGTGTTAGCGTGACGGGATGGAACGCCACGGTTCGAAACCGCGCAATGCGGCGACGGTTGAGCGACATTTGCCGCGCAGACTGAGTGCCTCGCTGATCCTCGCGCTCGCGGCCGGTTCCCTGTCCGGACTGCGCGAGGCACACGCAGACCCTCCCGGGCTCTGGCCGATCTTCCGACACGACTCACAACGAACCGGTCGTGCCGACGGCGTCGGCGCGATCACGCGTCCAGAGGTGGCCTGGACGCTCTCGACGGGCGGGTCACTCGCCGCGCGCCAGACGGCCATCGCGGACGTCGACGGTGATGGCCGAAACGAGGTCGTTCTCGCGTCGGGCGGAGCGATCCTCGTGCGCCATGCCGACGATTCCATCGTCACTCGATCGCGGCTCTTCGGTGCGGACTACGTGTACGGCGTGTGGAACCTAGACGGCGTGGGCGCGCCGGAGATCGTTGCGCACGGTCGCAGCCCGCGCGGCGTGTACGCGATCAACGCCGCCACGGGCGACATCCAGTGGCAGGTGCCGATGCAGAACGAATTTGTCGGTGCGATGCCGGTGCCAGTCGCGGGTGGCGGATTCGACCTGATTCTCCGCGACTACACCGATCGAACCGTTCTCACGCGAGTTCGTTCGTCGGTCGGCGGCGGCACCGTTGCGATCGCATGGACGGCCGAGATCCCGATCTACGACATCATCCGTTCGACGGGCCTTGCCGACATGGACGGCGATGGCACGCCGGAGGTGATCGCGCCGATCGCCCGCGGATTCAGCGTTCGCAACGTCGCCACCGGCACTGAGATGTTTCGCGCCGACGTGATTCCCAACGCCGCGTATGAACCCATCTATGACTTCTATTACACCACCGCGAACGTCGACGGACGCCCCGGCGACGAGATCATCGCCCTCGATGTGAGCTATTACTACAGTGAAGATGCAAGTCTGTCGGTGCTCGGCGTGCGTCCCGGTGGCACCGGCAACGCGCTCACGGTCCTGTGGCAGCGCTACATCCACAACGACGTCACTCCCGGCTCGGGGAACGACGTCGGTGTGCAGTTTTTCCGCATGCTTGCCGACGGCGTGGTCGACCTCGATCGTGACGGGATGGTCGAGTTGGTGTTTTCGCAGTGGGACGGACGGATGCGTCCCGGGACGTGGACGACGTTCGTCGTTGATGGGGCGAGCGGCACGGAGATCACGCGGCGCACGGGTGTGTCCTGCGAAGCGGTCGCGGACCTCGACAACGACGGTCGTGCCGAAATCGTCCTGCGGGATGCCACCGACGCGAGCGCTGTCGCGAACGCGCCCACGCCCCTGTTCGCAACGTTGCGAGGCTACGACTTCGACAGCCGCGCGATGGGCATGGTCGATCGGGGTTGGATGCTGGAAAACGCGGGCGTCGTGCATCTTCCGGCGTGGCAGCGGCGACGGGGAAGCTACGAACTCGGAGGGTACTTTGCGGGCGCGCTGCTGATGTCGGCGCACCAGGACATCGATGGAACGATGGATCCCGCCGAGGAACTCTACGTCTACTACAACCAGATGGACGAGTTCACGAACCAGCAACGACCGACGCACATCATGGCCGTGCACGGAATGGACGGAGCCATCCGCGCTCGGTGGCCCATTCCCCCTGCGACGTTCGCCAGCGTTCTGCAGCTCGGACAGCGGCTTGCAAGTTCCACGGCGCCGGCCGAAGCGCTGGTCGGCGTGAACGACGGTCGGGCACGAGTGATCTCGAGTGCGTTCATGGACGTTGGGACGCTCACCGAGGGCAACTTCGCACGAATGCCAGCCGTCGTGTCGCTGGACACCCGCACAACGCTCGTGGCGGCGGTCGAATCCGCGGAGTTTCTCGTTCTCGCCGATCCGCGCCACTCGCGAGGCGCGTCGCCCGACGTGCCGTACCGAATTCGCGGCGCGATCCTCGGCGAGTCGCGCGGCTACGTGAACCAGCCGGGCGCCATTGTTCCCGCCGACGATGGCAGCGGAAACCAACTGGTCGTTCGAGCGCATTCCCTGGTGAACTGGCAAGACCAAGCGCTGGTCGCGATCAACTTTCTCGGGCGCGAAGTCTGGCGCACCGAAGTGGGACACGGGCGATCGGTCGCGGGGTTCGACAATGCCGTGTCTGCAGATTTCGATGGCGATCGGTCCCCCGATTTCTTTCTGACCGAGATCAGCGACATGGGAACGCAAGAACTCGTCGTTCGCCGCGGTGTCGGCGGTCGCGTGATTCGCAGCCTGCCCGTCGGGCCGACACTGTCGATGGGCACCGAGATGATCAACGCCGGAGCGTATTTCCAAGGCTATGCCGCGGTCGATGTCAACGGTGACCGCGTGCCCGACATTGTGGGCGCGCTCCATCCGCAGTGGTTCGTCGCACTCGACGTGTCCGCGACGCCGATACGTTCGGTCTGGGTGCGCCGGGGAACGCCCGCGGCGATCGTCAATGGACAGGCGATGATCGGTCCGCTCGCCGTCGACGGCAGCCCGCGCGTGCTCCGTACCAACAGTCAGAACGCGTACGGGCCGTACACTCGGTTTGCGCTCGATGGCACGATCGAGGCGACGGTCGCGCCGCCTGGAATCCCTCCATTGCGCGACTACATGGACCCGAACAACGCCGCGTTCATTGCGCGCAGCGGTAGCCCGGCGCGAGTCGACTTCGTAACGGCTGGCGCGACGAACGCGGCGGCAGGCGTCGTCACACGATTCGACGGCGACACGATGATGCCGCTCTGGCAGCGGCATCTGGCGAACGGAATCGTTTCCGCCGCAGCTCCAGCGCAGTCGTACGCGCTTTACGATCCGATTGCGGCCGACATCGATGGCGACGGCAGCGACGAAGTGCTCGTCGGGTCGGACGACGGCCGGCTGTATGCGCTGCGCGGTGGGGATGGTGCCCTCTTGTTCAGCATCGATCTTCGCAGTCCCGTCGTTCATGTACTCGCCGCGAACCTCGACGAAGATGCCGACCTCGAGATTCTCTGCGCGCTGTTGGACGGAACGCTGCGGGCACTCGACCAGCCTGGAAGCTATCGCTGGCAGCCCGTCGCAATTCCCGACGCCGGTGTGACAGACGCGTCGGGTTCCGATGCGAGTGCCGCGGACGCCGGGGCGGTGGACGCGTCGTTCGATGCAAGCGCGACGATCGACGCTCGCGGTGACGCGGGCCCGACTCCCGCGCCCTCCGGATGCGGTTGCCGCACGATCGCCCGGACGTCGCGAAGCTCGACCTCTGGTCTTGCCATTCTCGCGATCGGGAGTGCAATCGTGATCTTGCGACGGCGTCGACGCCGTGAGCGTGCGTCTAGAACATGCACAGACCCGGAGAATGTGCTGTGACGGATCGGCCCAAGAAATTAGCGATTCTCGTCGGCGGCGGACCTGCGCCCGGAATCAACTCCGTGATCGGCGCCGCGACAATTCGAGCCAACCTGGCCGGCATCGAAGTCGTCGGCGTGCTCGATGGTTTTGATTGGCTGATGAAGGGCGACGTGTCGCACGTCATTCCACTCACGATCCCGCACGTGTCGCGGATTCACTTCCGGGGCGGATCGCACCTCGGCATCTCGCGCGCGAATCCAACGACGGACGACGCGCTCCTCGAGACCACGGTGCTGTCACTCCTGCGGCTCGACGTCGACAAGCTCATCACCATCGGCGGCGACGACACGGCGTTCTCGGCCGCGCGCATCGAACAGCGAGCGCAGGGTCGGATCCATGTCGTTCACGTGCCGAAGACGATCGACAACGACGTCGCACTGCCGGCCGAAGTCGATACGTTCGGGTTCCAGACCGCGCGACACATCGGCGCCGAGATCGTGAAGAATCTAATGGTCGACGCCAAGACCACGCACCGCTGGTACTTCGTCGTGACGATGGGTCGCAAGGCGGGCCACCTCGCGCTGGGAATCGGCAAGGCGGCTGGCGCGACGCTCACGATGATTCCAGAGGAATTCGCGGGCGAGACGGTGTCGATCGACCACGTCGTCGACTTGCTGGCGGCCGCCATGATCAAACGCCTCGCGTCCGGACGTCCCGACGGCGTTGCGGTGATCGCGGAGGGCGTCGCCGAGAAGATTCGTGAGTTCGATCCGACACAGAGTGCCGAGATCGAGCGCGACGCACATGGACACATTCGCATTGCCGAAATCGATCTCGCAGAAATCCTGAAGCTCAAAGTTCGGGCGCGGCTGAAGGAATTCGGTGTCAAAGGAACGATCGTCGGGAAGAACATCGGGTACGAGTTGCGCTGCGCAGACCCGATCCCGGCGGACATGGAGTACGCGCGCGATCTCGGGTACTGCGCGGCGCGGCATGTGATCGACGGCGGAAACGCGGACATCGTTGCGATGGTTCACGGCAGATTCATGGCCATTCCTTTCGCCAGCGTGATGGACCCACGAACTGGGCGGACACGCGTCCGCATGGTCGACACGGACTCTGATCGCTACCGGATCGCCTGGGTGTACATGATCCGCTTGAAGCGACAGGACTTCGAGGATGCGTTCGAGCTTGCCCGGTACGCCGCCGCCGCGAACATGTCTTTGGACGCGTTTCGCGCGAGATTTGCTCACCTCGTGGCCGACCCGCGCCCGAGCCTCGCGCCGTCGACCCAGCACGAGAAGCGATAAAACAGGATTCCTCGCGGCCGCCGCCGGGCCTCACTTCTGTTTGCGGACAGGCGTGCGAATTCGGATACCATCCTGTCATGGGGCCTTCGCCCACGTACCTCTTCGGTGACTCGACGCCGTCGGATCTGACGATCGACTACATCGCGTTCATTCGGCGCGCGATCGACTTCTCGGTCGACGTGTTGCAGTGCGACCACCGTCTCGACGAGAGCGCACGCCACGTCGAGCAGGTCGTCGAAGCGACCGAGGTCGAGATCGAGCGCATCGAGACGATGACCACGGAGGTCGTCCGCGCGCTCGACAAGGCGTCCGCGAACCTCGGCGATTCGCTCGCTGCGCGCTGCGCCGCGAGAATCCGCCGGGCGACCGACGACGCGTCGCGAGCAGAAGCGGACATCGGGCGAGCCGACATTGCCGCCCAGCGAGCGCGCGCGGCACAGGGCGGGGCGAAAGAACGCGAGTTGTGCGTTCGTGCACTCGAGACTCTCTTGCTTCGCCAAGAGCTTCCCGACGCCGTCGCGATTCTCGAAATCACCATGCAGCCCGGCAAGGGCTACGAGGCGCAACTCGCGGGACAGACCCCGTGGGGGCTCGATTGGGTACTCAACCTCGAGATCCCGCGCGCGCACGCACTTGCGCACCCGCTGAAAGTCGAGCGCATCGTCGAGCGTCTCGAGGTCGAGGCCCCGGAAGAAGCTGGCTGGCTGCGCAAAGAGACGCGTCTGCGGCCGCAGCGGCTCGATCGTTTCCACATCGCGGAGGTTCTCGTCGAGCCCGGGCGAACGACGATCAAACTCCGGGCGGGAGCCGATGGGACCGGTCTCGGCTTCGACCTGACGTTCGAGCACGAACCCACGCGGGTGCACTTGGTACGCCTCCGCGAAGGCACGGCGGAGCCTGACGCGCCGTACGAGTTGTCGACCGAGGACGTGGCGCGGCTGCAGTCTCTGCACGATCGGCTCGTCGCGATGGCCGGCGAGTTGCGGGAACATCCGACTTCGCTTGCCGACGCAAGCATCGACGACGTGCCGGTCGCGCAACTCGAGCGTCCCCGCGTGCTTGTGGAGCGGTTTCTCGCGAGCGTCGCGCCCGCCGTTCACTCGATCGCGCAACGATCCGCGACGCCGACCGAGTTCGTGCTCAAGCGATTGCTGAGCGACAATCGTCGCGAGGAGTTGTTCGTGTCGAAAACGGAACTGCGCCAGAAGTTGGACGCACTGCCGCCCGCGATGCGCGCCATGTTCGATGCGCTCCACCTCGCCGACACGACGCCCACGGCAGCGCACACAGCGCCAGCCGTGCCCGCGCCGGCGGCGAAGCCCGCGAAAACCGCGCAACCGTCCAAGCCAGCGGCGGCCGCCCAAACCGCCGCGGTCTCGAAACCGACGAGCGTTGCGCTGTCGTCGTACAGCACGTCGAGTGCCGATGCGGACATTGTCGTAGAGTTCACCGGAGAACACGCATTTCCGCCGGCGGGCGACGGCAGCGATGCCGACGTGACCGCGCCCATTGCGATGCTGCCCCGCTTGCCGGACACCGCACTCGAATCCGCAGATGGGCCGACCGCCAAGCCCATTCCTGAGCGCCCGTCCCAAACGGCGTTTCCCGCGCAGGCGGGACCCGCAAAGCCACCTCGTCCGCGATGATAAGCACGGCGGCTCGCGCGATTTGCGTTGGATTCGCCGTCGTGGTCGGCGCCGCGTGCGGCGCATCGAACGCCGGCGGCGACGCAACTGCGGACGTCGGTCCGTCCGACGCGGCACTCGATGTCATCGCACCGGACGCCGGACCACCCCAGCGACCAGAGGATTGCGACCCAATCGACCAGTCGGCGTGTGCGCTGCCGTGGCCATCGAATCGTTTCCTCCGTGCCGATCCCTCGAGTCCCACGGGGTACCGACTCGCGTTCGGCACGGCGCTGCCCGCGAATCGTCAACGCCGCACGATCAACCCCGAGCCATGGTCCCGCCTAGATGGCTACGGGCTCGGCGTGCCCATCATGACGCTCTTCGACGACCTCGATGCGTCGATGTTCGCCGACGAGAATCACATCGATCGATCGCTCGCGCCGGACGCGCCGATCGTTCTGTTCGAAGTGCGGGGCGGTGTGCTCACGCGCGTTCCGTACTGGGCGGAACTCGACCTGAACGAGCCGATGGTTTCGCGCCGCGTGCTCATCGTGCGGCCCGCGGTGATTCTCCGCGAGAGCAGTCGGTACATCGTGGCGTTTCGTGGATTGCGTACGCGTGCGGGAACTCCGGTTGCACCGAGCGCAGCGTTCGCTCGACTGCGCGACCGGATGACCGCGGGCGACCCGGCGCTGGCGGCGAGGCAGGCGCGGTTCGACGAAGTGTTCACGTTGCTCGACGGCGCCGGTGTGACGCGCTCATCGCTCGTGCTCGCGTGGGACTGGGTGACCGCGAGTTCTGCGTCGCTGCACGGCCGCTTGCTCGCGATGGTCGACGACGCGCTCGCGGCCGTCGGCGCGGATGGGCCGCGCCTCACGGTGACAGCGGTTCAGGAATTCGCTCCGACCGCGGACGGAAGCGGTCGCACGGTCGATCCAAACATTGCGCTCGAGATTTCCGGGACATTCGACGTACCGAACTACCTGCGATCGTTCACGTCCGATTTCATCGAGAGTCGGTCGATGGTGCTCGACGCCATGGGTCGTCCGATGCGCGACGGCACGCGATCGCCGCAGTTCTGGATCCGCGTTCCGCACAGCGCCATCGGCGGAATGCCGCACGCACTGTTGCAGTACGGCCATGGCCTCTTCGGCCTCGGATCCGAGGCCCGCGCGGGCTACCTCGGCGCTTGGGCGAACCGCGCTCACTACATCATTTTCTCCTCGAGTCTGGCCGGCATGAGCGAGCACGACCTGGCGTTCGCGATCACGGCGATGGCCGACGGCAGCCGGTTTCCGTCCGTTGGCGACGGATTGCATCAAGGGCTGACCGAGTGGGCACTGCTCGCGCGAGCGATGCGACAGCGTGTCGCAGCCTTGTCGGAACTTGTCAGGCGCAACGTCATGGTCGATGCGACGCGCCTGCACTACTCTGGCAATTCACAGGGCGGCATCTTCGGTGGCACGTACATGGCCATCAGTCCGGACATCCAGTATGGGCATCTCGGGGTCGGCGGTGCCAACTATTCTCTCCTGCTCCAGCGTTCCGCGGACTTCACGACGTGGTACCAATTTCTCCGTCAGGCCTATCGCACGTCGATGGATCACTTGCTGTTCATCGCGGTCGCCCAACTCCTCTGGGACAGCACCGACCCGGTCAGCTACCTGAGCCATATCGCCAACGCGCCCTTCCCGGGCCGGATGCGGCACGACGTCATCGCGGACGTTGCGCGGGGCGACCATCAGGTCGCCGTCGTCACGACCGAAGTGGTTGCGCGCAGCGACATCGGGCTGCCGTTGATGGCCAACTACGACCGAGACCGAATGCCGTGGGGCATCCCGCAGGCGCCCTATCCACGCCGGGGCTCTGGGATCGTCCTGTTCAATTTCGGCAACGCGTGGCCGCCCATCGGAAACTTGATGCCGGGCGAGACGCTGCGCGATCCGCACGGCATGCCGCGCGCGGCGGCGTGGCACCAGGATCAAATCTCGCACTTCTTCCGCACGGGCGAGATCATCGACGCCTGCGGCGGCGACGGTTGCACGCCGATGTAGAGTGGCTGCGGCCGGAGAGCCGCGGCAACCGAGCGGAGAACGGACCACGGCGTGAGGCCCGCAGCGTGCTGCGTGGTGGGCAACGCGACCCGCGGACGCGCTGGCAGCGGGACTTGACAGAGAGCGTAACAGTGTTATCCAGTCACGTAACAACGTTATGCCTTCCGCCGATCCAGTCGAACGCGTGCGCGACGCCCTTTTGCGGGGCCGGATGTCGCTCGACGACCTGACGACTCGACGCGTGGGCGCGATGTTCGGCAAGACGACGTCGCTGCTCTACCACCACTACGGCTCGCTCGATGGGTTCCTGTTCGCGGTCAGCCAATCCGGGATGAGGCTGCTCGGCGAACATCTCGGCGCCGCGGCCGCAGCGGGTGCCGATCTGTCGGGGCTCGCGGACGCGTTCGTCGCATTCGGGCTTCGCTCGCCGGCGCTTTACGCGCTGATGTTCGAGCGCAAGTTCGACTGGGCGGCGCTTCGACGCGCCGGTGCGCTGCATCCCGAGTTGCCGGGCTTGTCGATGTTCGCCGTGCTCGGCGAGTACCTCCGTGCGGCCGGATCCGAGAAGCCGGTGCGCGACGCGCGGATGCTGTTCGCGGCGTTGCACGGGCTTGTCTCCCTGGCCCACTCGGGCCGCGCAAACATCGGCGACACCAAGACCACCGACCACGCCGCGGCACGCGAAGCGGCGCGAGAGATCACTCGCCGGATTTGTCCCGGCACCGTACGGAGCGACCATGAGCCCAGTTCGAATTCAGGATCCAGTCCATCTTCCCAACGGCGTCGTGCTTCGCAACCGGCTCGCCAAGGCCGCGATGAGCGAGCGGCTCGCGGGCGCCGACGGCGCGCCGAGTGATTCGCTGATTCGCGCGTACGAGCGTTGGGGTCGCAGCGGCGCCGGGCTTCTGATCACGGGCAACGTAATGGTGGACGCCACCGCGGTCGGTGAGACCGGAAATGTCATCGTCGAAGATACGCGCGACCTGCCGAGTCTTCGCGCCTGGGCTTCCGTTGCGCGCGCGCACGGGGCCAAAGCATGGATGCAGCTCAACCACCCAGGTCGTCAGTCGCCAAGGTTCCTGTCGCCCGCGCCCGTCGCACCGTCCGTGGTTCCCATGCGCGGTTCGGCCGGGATGTTCGCGCGGCCACGTGCGCTCACCGATGCAGAAGTCCAGGAGATCATCGCGCGGTTCGGCCGCACGGCGGAAGTCGCACGCGCGGCGGGGTTCGACGGTGTTCAGATTCACGGTGCGCACGGGTATCTCGTCAACCAGTTCCTGTCGCCACGAACGAATCTTCGGGACGACGCGTGGGGTGGCGATGCCGAGCGGCGCCGGAGGTTTCTCGTGGAAGTGGTACGGGCCGTGCGACGTGCCGTTGGCATCGACTTCTCGCTCGGAGTGAAGCTCAACAGTGCCGATTTCCAGCGCGGTGGTTTCACGGAGGACGAGTCGCTCGATGTCATCAGCGCGTTGGAGACTGAGGGCGTCAACTTGCTCGAGGTCTCGGGCGGCACGTACGAGTCGGCTGCGATGTTCGGCGAGTCGAAGCGATCGTCCACCGTCGAACGCGAGGCGTTCTTTATCGAGTACGCCGCGCGCGCACGCGCCCGCACGCGGTTGCCGCTGATGGTCACCGGTGGATTCCGCACGCGCGACGGGATGAACGCCGCACTGGCAGGCGGTGCACTGGACCTGATCGGAATCGCGCGACCGTTCGCGGTCGAGCCCGATCTTCCGTCGCGTCTGCTCGACGGAGCCGCGAGCGGTGCGCAGGCCGTTCACCTCGCGACGGGGATCGCGTCGCTCGACGGACTCGTCCAGGCCGCGTGGTATCAGGCCCAGAATCGGCGTCTCGGCCGCGGACAGGAACCGAAGCTCAATCTCGGGCGATTCGGCGCGACCGTCGGCTACCTGCGCGGGGCATCGAACGCGCGCGCACGCATTCTCGAGCAGCGCGCCGCGAGCGGGGCCGCTGTCGTCGCGTAGGCCGTTGGGGCGCCCGAGACGAGTCGTCCTACGCAGCGCGGTCGACGGAGTCGGCTGGCGGACGGGAACGTCGGTCGGCGCTCGGACGCTCGGTGCGTGACGCGCGGGGCTTCTGAACTGGAACCTCGCCGCCGGTGTAGCCTGTCGGCATTCGAAGCAGGAGTGCGCCAAGGAGATAGATCAACAGGGCGAGTGCGATCAGCGGAGTGCGCAGGTCGCGCGGGACGCGCACCACCGGGATGTCTCGCAGGATCGTCGCCGGGTCCGTCAACACGCGGCCACCGCCCGCGCTGGCCAGCGACGCGAGCGCGTTGGGCTCGGAACCGAACGAAGACCATCGCATGTCGTACGGCGCGTCGAGCCCGGCTGCGACGGTGGGTTCGGGCGTCGCGGGCAGTCGCGCGTCGACGACGAAGTTCGTCTGCAGCGCGACGGCGGCTTCCCACACGCCGGGTGCACGAGGCCGCAGTGGCAACGGCGCGCTCAGTTCGCGGCCGCCCCAGATCGTCGCGATCGGCACCGGTTCGGCGCGCACGCTCGTCGTGACGACCGACACGCGTTGCAGTGCGGGACGCCGTGGATCGCGATCGACGTGGATCTCGAGCGCGTCGTCGGGGCGCTGACGGAGCATGTCCCACGCCATTTGCGTCCACATGCGACGGAAACCGTTGCTGACCCGCCACTCGTTGGCCCACCGACCGGACGTCGCCGACGTAAACGTCGCGACCTGACCGTTGCCGAAGAACCAGTGCGCGAGAATCGGATTGCCATCGGGCGCTGCGAGAACGAGGTCGGCGTTCGGGCGCTGCTCGGCGAGCACGTACCCGAGCATCTGGGGATCCATCGACGGGTCGATGCCGTCCATCCACGTCGGGCGACGAACGATCGACGGGCGGAAGCGCACTTCGCGGCTCGGAGGCGGGAGGTGGTACTGGGCTTCTCGCACGAAGAGCGCCGGAAGCGACGTGGCGGCTTGTGTGACGTGATATCGGCCGCGACCGATGCGCGCGATGTCCGCCATGAGCTGATTGCGCGGTCCCAACGTGATCGCTGTGATCGACGCGCCGGCCTGCGCAATCGATTGTGCCGCAGCGAGCGCGGGTCCCGGCGAGCTTTCGCCGTCGGACATCAGAATCACGTGGTGCAGGTATCGGGGGTCGGCGGTGATCAGACCGCGCGCCGCCTGCAGCGCGGCACCGATGTCCGTTCCGCCGCCGGCCTGCAGGCCCGACGCGAAGCTGATCATGTGTGCCGAGAGCGCCATTGGCACCGGCGCGAGGACTGCGTCTGCACTCCCCGAGAACGCTACGCCGCCGACGCGCGCGTCGACCCGCAAGGCACGAATGGCCGCGATCGCTGCGCGACGGGCGTTGGCCATCGGTGCGCCGGTCATGGAACCGGAGCGGTCGATGACGAGGATCAGTTCGAGGGGTCGCGGTTCGGGAATTGCGCGCGGCGGAATCACCGGTTCGAGCTCGCGAATCGCGGCGGGTTCGCGGCGGATGGCATGCGTACCCGAAATCGTGATCAGTCCGCCGCCGCGCTGCTCGACCCACGTCCGCAGCGCGCGTTGCTGTGCTTCCGAGAGATTCTCTTCGACGATCTCGTCGAGCACGACGAGTTGGTACTGGTCGATCGATTGCAGATCGTCGGGCATCCGGGCGACCGACACGGCGTCGACGCGCAGACGTGAATCGCGAAAGACCGTCGCGAGAACTGGGTTGTTCCCTGGCAACTCGTTGACGAGCAGCACCCGCGGCGGGGACACGACGCGCACGAGCGACCGAAAGCGATTGTTCAGCGGCACGGTGTCCGTGTCGGGCGTCGCCTCGATCTGCAACTCGTGCAGCCCCTCGTCGGGAAATTCGAGATTCATGTCGTGCACGCTGCTGCCAGGCGGCGCCTGCACGTCGATCTGCGCGAGCGGCAGCGCATCGCGGAACAGTTGCAAGTGCACGTTGCGTCGCGACACGGAGAACAGGCGCACGCCAATCGTCGTCGGCTGACCCGCACGCACGAGCCGCGGGCCCTCGATGGCTTGCACCGCGACTTGATCGACGGGCGGCCGATCGCCCATCGGCAAGAGCGACACTTCGATGTGCTGCCGGCGTGCGTGATCGATCGCGGCCGCGAGTTCCTCGCCAGGTTCGCGTCCGTCGGTCGCAAGGACGATCCGGCGCGCACGGTCGGTCGGCAGCAACGCGGTCGCCATCGTGATCTGCGCGGCGATCGTTCCGGCGCGACGCGACGCGTGCGCGGGCAGGTCGACGAACGTCACGTCAGGGTTGCGTCCACGCAGCGCAGCGAGTCGGCGTCGCGTGTCGTTCCGCTCGACGCCCGTCACGGTGGGCGCATCGTCGACGATCGTCGCAACGGCGAGGCGACGCGACGGCAGCATCCACCGGGTGTCCGCGAGCGCGACGACGAGCAATCCCGCAGAGAGCACGCGGGTGAACAGAATTGCGACACGCATCCGCGGACTCGTCAGCACACGACTGCGCCATGCCGTGACGACGAGCAGCACGCACACGCCGAGCCCGGCGAGCACCCACGGTTGACCGATGGAGAGCTGCCCGTAGTTCATGGCAACTTCCCGCGTTGAGTAAGGACCCATTCGAGCAACATGAACGCGAGCAGGCCTGCTGCCACCAGCACCGAGAGCGGTGGAAGTGGACGACGAAACGCTCCGGGCCCTCGCGTGCGGTCGAGCGACGTCAGCGGTCCGACGGTGTCCACCGCACTCACGGCGATCGCGCGCGTGCCGGCGTGGTAGATCCCCGCGCGCCCCGTCTCGAAGAATGCGCCCGCACGCACGTCGCGCGCGCGACCGTTTGGGAGCAAGACCGTGCTGGTTCCGCGCGGGACATGGACCGGCTCGCCCGGCTGCTGCCACGAGCGATACGGCGTTTCGCGACGATCGAGCCAGACGACGGCATTGTGAATCAACAAGGGAAACGCGATGCGGCGCACGAGGTCGGTCTCGGGCATCGGGAAGCCAAACACGATCAGCCGCGCACCCGGTCGATCACGCGCCATGACGATCGTGTCGCGTCCGGCGCGAACCAGCACGCGGTCGTCGGACGCGGCAATCAGCGAGAGCGACTGCGCGACGCGCACCTGGTCGAAACGGACGCCCGCGAGAACCGGATGCTCCATCGCGTACGCGGTGATCCGTGGAGACTGCAGCACGCGAAGGTTGGCAAATGCGGGTGCGTTCGGCGGCGCGACGAGAATCTGCGCGGGGTGATCGACCGGAGGGGAGGGGACGAAGCGGTCGAGGATGAGCACCGATTGCTGCGCGAGCTCGGCGGCGAAGCGGGGGTCACGCCGTCGCTCCGTGAACGCGGCCGTGGTCATTCTCGTGAGCGCGACCGACGGATTGGTCTCGAGCGCGGGAACCAGGAACGGGTCGCCATCGGTGACGAGCAACACGCGCGTCGCGACGAGCGGGTCGACGGTGGCGAACGCGAAGTCGTCACTCGGGAGCGAATCGCGCGCGCCCTCGATCTGGATGTCCTCGAGCCGCGCCGTGATCTCCCCCTGCGCGCTAGAAAAGCCCTGCGCGCGATGAACGACGCTCGCGCCCGGCGCCATCGAGACACGCTCTTCGGAGATGACCACTGCGCGATCGCGCAACACGAGCCGCGCGCGCGCGTTGCGCGACGTGAACGCGCGCACTTCGCAGTACACCGCGTACTCGCCGATCGCGTTCGGGTCGCGCCGCACGCCGAGCTGCGTGACGGCGACGGTCTCCCCGACGTTGCCGACGGAGATTACTTCCACCGGCGAACGAAGCCCGCGCCGCGACTCGGGAGGCAGCGGACGACCGGTGAGCAGCACGATCCGCCCCCGCTGTCCGGACTCGCGCACGATGCGATCGGCCCGCGCGAGCGCCTCGCTCAAGTCCGCGGGCCCATCGTCGGGATCCACGGTGATCAGCGAGCGTTCGACGTCCGCCGGCCGCGAGGTCAGCGGGATCAAGATGTCGTGAAAGAGCCCCGCCCGTAGAACGCCCACTTGCCCCGCGAGCGTGTCCTGCTGCGCGCGCTGTCGCACCCGCGCGACGGCGGCGTCGATGCGTCGCGCGCCCGCGAATCGTGCGCCCATGCTGCGGTCGGCGTCGATCACGTAGATCGTCGTACCCGTCTGTCCCCGTCCAAGCCGCGGATCGCCGAGTTCGAACACGAACGCGAGCGCGATGAGCAGCGTCACCAGCAGCGCGATCAGCGGAACGCGACGCGAGATGAGCAACCGTGGTCGTGAGCGTTGCACCGCACGCAGCCAAAAGCCGACGTTGGACACGACGTGATGGCGCGGCGTCGGTCGCAGCAGGTAGATCCCGATGACGGCCGCCGCGACGGTGCCCGCGATCGCCGCGATCCACGCAACCGGCAGCGCCGCGAAGCTCACCGCGCCTCCGTGGCCGTGGCCAGTGCCTCGCGCAGGATGCTCTCGAGCGGCTGCTCGACGGGTGCGTGCACGAGGCGCGCGCCGATGCGCACACACGTGTCCGCGCATCGCTCGACGTGCTCGGCCACTTCCTCCCGATACGCCTTGAGCAACGACCGGTTCATGCTCACGCGCACGCGCTCGCCCGTCTCGGCGTCTTCGAGTTCCATCTCGCCGCGAAACGACGGCTCGTCGTCTTCCTTGCACGTGACGCGAACGACGAGAATCTGGTGCCCCGCGCGCGCCAGCAGCCGCAGCGAGTGCGTCCAGTCGGCCGTTTCCATCAGGTCCGTCACGACGATGAGCAATCCGCGCGACGGGTGTCGCTGCACGAACGTCCGCGCCGTCTTCGCAAACGTGGTCACACCGTCGGGCTCGATGTCGGCGAGAAATCGCTCGAGCACTGGAAACTCCGCGCGGGTTCGCATCGCGGGCGACGCCATCTCGGGCACGTCGGTGAACGGGATGATCTGCACGCGGTCGAACTGCTTCATCCCGAGGTAGCCCAACGCCGCCGCCACCTTGCGGCCCACGTCCATCTTCACGGGATCGCCGCGGCGCATCGACGCAGACGCATCCACGAGCACGAAGATGCGAACGTCGCGCTCTTCTTCAAACGTTCGCACAGTCAGCACGCCGCTGCGAATGAACGCCTTCCAGTCGATCTGGCGCACGTCGTCGCCCGGGACGTACTCACGGTGGTCGGCGAACTCGAGGCCGCTGTTGAAATTCTCCGACCGCTGCCCGCCCTGATCGGTGCTCGTAACGTTCGACCGCACGCGCAGGCGAAGGCCGTCGAGCAGCCGTTGCGACGCTCGGTCGAGCAGGCCCATGGACTACTTGCTCGCGGTGGGCGGGCGGACGCTCTTGACTACGTCCTGAATGATCGCGTCGGTGGTGATCCCGTCGGCGATCGCGTCGAAGTTGCGCACGATGCGATGCCGCAGGCACGGCAGCGCCGCGCGATGCAGATCTTCCACCGCTACGTTCAGTCGCCCATCGAGCACGGCGAAGAACTTGCCGACGAGAATCAGCGATTGCGCCGCGCGAGGGCTCGCGCCGTACTTCGCGTATTTTTGTGTCATCGACGGCGCGTTCCCGCTCTCGGGGTGCGTCGCGAACACCAGTTGCACCGCGTGACGCAGCATCGGTTCGGCCACGGGCATCTGTCGCAACACGCGCCCGGCCGACAGACAGTCGCTCGCGCCCGCAACTTTCGTCACGGACTGCTCGAACTTGCCGGTCGTGCGCGAGACGATCGCCATCACTTCGTCCTGCGTCGGAAACGCGATGAGCAGCTTCATCAAGAACCGATCGAGCTGCGCGTCGGGCAACGGATACGTTCCCTCGCTCTCGAGCGGGTTCTGCGTCGCAATCACGAAGAACGGCAGATCCAACGGATATGTCGTGCTGCCGAGCGTGATCTGTTGTTCCTGCATGGCCTCGAGCAACGCCGACTGAGTCTTCGGCGACGCGCGATTGATCTCGTCGGCGAGCACGATGTTCGCAAAGAGCGGCCCTTGGTGCAGCGACAGCGATGGCTTGCCTGCGCCGTCGACCGACACCATGTGCGTGCCGAGAATGTCCGACGGCATCAAGTCCGGCGTGAACTGTACGCGCGAGAACTTCAGTGACACGACGTCGGCCAGCGTCTTCGCGAGCACGGTTTTCCCCAGCCCCGGCACGCCTTCCATCAACACGTGTCCGCCGATGAGCAGCCCGGCCGTGAGGCACGCGATCGCGTCGTCCTGCCCGACGACCCGCTCGGCCATCTCGTCGTGAACGGCGCGAATCAGCGTCCGAATGCGTTCGAACGGATTGAGCACCGTGACTTGTTCTGCCTGGCTCATGCTGTTCCTCCGACGTGTACGCCACGAGGGCGATCGCGTCCCTGACCTTTACGGCGTACTGCCATTTTGCAGCGACTGAAAATACCGTCGCACGTATGCGCGCAGCGACGGAGGTACTTGTTGCTGCGTGAGAAAGCGATCGGGATTCTCGTCGATCGCGCCACCGAGGGCGCCGTTTCCGCGAATTCCGTCGCCCGACATGCCCGTGGACGACGACCCGACGTTCGCGCCGGTCGGTCGACCGCTCGGCGGGGCGTCCCCCGGGAGGATGTAGCCGGCCGGACGCGCGTTCGCGCCGATCTGTCCCTGCTGCCCCGGCCGTCCGCCAGGATCCACCGGCGCGCCGCCACTTCCGGGCGCGTTCGCGCTGCCCGGTGTCACCGCGCCACCGCTGCCCGTGCCGAAACCCTGTCCGCCGGGCGTCCCACCCGGACTCGGATTGCCGCCGCCTTGTCCGGAACCCTGGCCGCCGCCGGTGCCGTTGCCCGACTGTCCCGCGCCGTTCGCGCCGCCTTGGCCCATGCTCTGTCCCTGACCTTGGCCACTACCCGGTAGTCGTACCGCGCCCATCGTCTGTGACCCCGCCTGGCCGTTGCGCAGCGAATTTCCCTGCGCCATGCCCGTGCCGTTGCCCACGCCGTTGCCCTGACCCGCGCCGTTGCCGCCGCCGATCCCACCGTTGCCCTGATTGCCCCAGCCGCCCTGCGCGCTACCCGAGCTCCCCTGTCCCTGGCCTTGTCCCTGGCCTTGCCCCTGACCTTGGCCCTGTCCCTGGCCTTGTCCCTGACCCTGTCCTTGACCCTGTCCCTGTCCCTGCTGGCCGTTGTTTCCCTGCATTCCCTGGCCCTGGCCCTGCCCTTGTCCCTGGCCCTGCCCTTGTCCCTGACCCTGACCGTTTTGCCCGTTTTGGCCGTTCTGCCCCTGTTGCCCGTTCTGTCCCTGTTGCCCGTTCTGCCCGTTCTGCCCCTGCGTCCCGTTCTGTCCGTTTTGGCCGTTCTGACCCTGTTGCCCGTTCTGTCCATTTTGGCCGTTCTGGCCATTCTGTCCGTTCTGCCCTTGTTGCCCGCTCTGCCCGTTCTGACCCTGCTGGCCATTCTGTCCCTGCTGCCCGTTCTGATTGCCCCGCTGCCCGTTCTGTCCCTGCTGGCCTTGCTGGCCGTTCTGTCCATTTTGCGAGTTCTGCGCGACCTGATCGTGCAGTCGATCGAGCGACGCCCGCGCGTTCTGCATCGACTGCGGCTGCGCGTACGCCTCGCGCTGCAGCGCATCGCGTGCGCGTTGGAGCGCTTCGGCGAATTGCTCGGCGTTGGCGGAATCACGCGCGCGCGCGGCGTCGTTCAGCGCTCGACTGGTGTCCGGCAACAAGCGCTGCAGCATCCGCGACGACTGATCGAGCGATTGGCCCACTTGCGCGTTCGGGATCTGCGGTCCGCGATCGCCTGGCTGCAGCGCACGGAGCGTGTTGTCGAGATGGCGCACGCTGTCATCGAGACCGGGCGGGCGCGGCGTGCTCGGTTGATTCTGCTGCGGCGCGGCGGTGTTCTGGCTGAGTGCGTTGCGCATCGCCGCTTGCTGCTGTTGCGTTGCCTGCTGCGTCGCCTGTTGTGCGCGAAGCGCTGCGGCCACGGCGGCCTGGTGCTGCGCGACTTCTTGCGCACGTTGCGCATCGCGTGCCGCACGATCGGCCTGTTCGCCCTGTTGCGTGCGAGCGCGAGCGGCATCTTCGGCCTGCTGCGCGGCCTGTCGCCGTTGCCCCATCGCCGCGAGTTGGTTGCGCTGCTCGTTGCGTCGCGCGTTGAGCATCGACGCCATCGGATTGCCGGCCTGGCGCGCGAGTTGAAGCGTGTTCTCCGTGTTCCGGAGTTGGTCGCGCAGCGCGGCCTCTTGGCTTTGCACGCTCTGTCGATCGTTCTGCGCCTCGCGCATCGCCTGGCGTGCCGCCGCGGTCTGCGCCGAGTCGACCGGCGGACGCTCCGGAGCGAGAGGAGGCACGCCGGGAACCTCGGGCGTACGGGGAGCCTGCTGCGTGCCCGGCGTCTGGGCGTTCGGGCGCTGTCCGGCGTTCTGTGCCGAAGGATCGTTGGCCGGGTTGACGTTCACGCCCCGCGCCGTGTCGATCGTGCGCGCGGAGTTCTCGATCGCAGCCGCGCGCTCGGACTCGAGACGGCGCTGCTGCTCGGCGAGTGCACGCTCGAGTTGGTTGATCTCGGCATCGAGACGACGGCTCGGTGCGTCGCGCAGCTGTCGTTCGAGCGCTGCGGCGCGGGCTGCAATCGCTTCGGGGGAATGCAAGTCGCCTTCTGCGGTCGCGGCGCGATGGGCCTGCCAACGGTGCGACAGTGTCTTGAGCCACGGCGATGTCGCGCAGAGCGCAGCGGAGATCGCGGCAATGATCGCGTATCGAGGACTCTCGAACGCCGGGCGCGGCGGCGCGGGGACGCTCTCGCGACGTGCGAGAAACTGCGCGGCGTCGCGAATCTGGAGATCGTGAAGGTGGGTGTGCGCAGGGTCGCCCGCGAAATGCCACGCGGAGACAAAACGCTCCTTTGCACCGAGCACGCCGTCGAGCGCAGAGGCCGCGCGCTCGGGACCCACCCACCGGCGACGCAGAAACAAGACCATGGCTCCAAGCGAGACGCCCACCGCGACGCCGAGCACCCAACGAACCGGCCGCGAGGCGATCCACGCGATCGCTGCAACGGGTGCGAGGGCGGCGACGGCGATCGCAACGCCCGACAGCGCGGAGTCCACGGCCAGCCAACGATTCATCCGACGGCCCGTCACACGGACCGCCTCGGCGATCGGCGTGGGGAGGCGCTCGGCCCGCAAGACTTCGGGTTCGACCGGGGGGGGCGCCGGGTGGCGTTCGACGGGAGGGTCGGTCTGCGGTTCGATCATGCGCGTTCCCTGACGGATGGTGGCGGTGAAGGGTCTACGTCGTACGCTAGATACTGCTGGATGGCCGGGGATTGGCGGACTGGGCTACCGACGCCGGAGGGTAGCCTGACTATTCCCTCTGCGTCCTGACAGTACAAAACGCCGAAGGTTCGCAAACCTTTCAACCGAAACCTTCCCCCCAAACGTCTCGAACTTTGCCTACACTGTGGCCGGGCCAACGTGAAACCGCGAACCGCACGTTCGATTCTACGCGCAACGGCGCTCGCGGGGCTCGCGAGTTCTTGCGGCGCGGGCACGCATTGGCACGCGACGCAGGGGCCGACCGTGGCCGCGGCACTCCCGGCGTCGGAGCCCGGTGCCGAGATCGGCGATCCCGTGCTCCTGCCGCAACCGGCGCGCGTGTGGACGGCGTTGGTGGCGAACGGTGAACGGCACATCGTCACGGGCGGCGTGCGAGCGACGATCCGCGCGTCGAGCGTGGTCGTGGCTGCGGACATGATGGCCGCGCCGATCGTCACGGCGATGCCGGCGCGCGCGGGGTATCTGTTCGTCGCCGAAGACGGCACGGTGGCATCGAGTGACACGTTCACGGGGACGCTGCGCCGAATCGGATTTCTCCCGCCCGGCAGCGGGCCGCCGACGCTCAGCCGCGGGCGGCTCGTCTACAACGCTGCGGACGAAACCGTTCTCACGACGGATGGGCGAACGCCGATCTCGATCCTGAACCGACTGCCCCCCGGTCGCCGTCTCGACTTGCGCTTCGCCGACGCAGACCACGGCGCGGTTGTTCTCGACGGGGGCGGACTGTTTCGCACCGCGGACGGTGGCACGACGTGGGCCGGCGTCGATCTGCACGGCGAAGCCGCGTGGCGGTTGGGATTCGCGGCGGACGGCTCCGACTTCTTCGTCGACACGACGGGCGGGCGCATGGCGCTTGCGATCGATGGATCAGTCCGCGAACTTCCGGCGACGCCAACGGACGACGTCGCTCCTGGAGCGACCACGGACGCGGACGGCGATCTGCAACTGCTGCGCGCCCTGGTGACTCGCTTCGCAGCGCACGAGGCCGGCGACGCACGCGCCGTGCGCGCGGGACCGACGTCGTCGGTGTTTGTCCAGGGCGCTCTGTACGTGTTCCCCGGCGCGGCACCGCCGCTGCGCGTTCCCGCGAGCGTGCCCGAGGGATGCGATGTTCGCGTTTGGGGCGATGGGCTCGCGAGCGTTTGTGCGGCGGGCGGGCCGTCGATCGCCCGACTCGGGCCGGGCGTGGCACCGGCCATCGCGACGGACGGAACCTTCGAATCGATCGTGCTGTCCACCGACGGACGGCATGCCGCAGCGCTCGGGGACTGCGGCGCGGGCGGGGACCAGAGCGGATCGCCCGGCGAATCGTCGGGTGCGTCGCGTCGTGGGTTCTGCTCGCTCTCGCCGAGCGGCGCGTGGCGGGCGCTGGCGGTCGAAGTCGATCACCCCCGACTGCTCGCGATGGCGGGTTCGCGCGTCGTCTTCGACATCGCTCCCACAGCGCGCGACGCCGGGGCGCTGCACGTGCTCGACGTCGACCGTGGGAGCGTCACGCGCCTTCGGCCGGTGTGGTCGCAAGCCGACACGCGACTTTCGTTCCGCTCAGCGTCGATCACGCCGGAGGGCTGGGTCACGGCGCTCGCGCTCGTGCGAACGGGTCACGCGCGTGACGACGTTGGCGGGTCGGACTCGTCACATGTCGATCGCAGCGCGCACTCGACGTCGCCGAATCTTCCACGCGCAGGATCGCTCGTCATCGCGAGTGGTCCGGCCGGCGGCGCTCTCGTGCTGCATGCGGCTCCGCCCGGCGGTGAGAGCATCGGATTCATCGACGCCCGCAACGGGGTCGCGGCGGGTGCTGACGCATCGCAGTTGTGGCGAACGCGGGACGGCGGCGAGCATTGGGAACGCGTCCCGCTTCGGGTCGACGGCGACGCGAAGCTCGTGCAGTTCGATTTTCCCGGCGAGCCCGGGGTTCCACGCGTGACGTGTTCGCCGGACGGATGCGTCGTCGCAGGACGCGTGTGGCTGCCCGCACGCCGTGCGCCGACCGTCGAACGGGGCGCGGTGGTGGCCGCCGCGGACGCGCGTGAGGCGGCAGCGTTCACGCGGTCGATGCGCGCGCGAGATCCCGAGTCCGAAACCGTTGGAGCGACGCCGAGCGCGGCACCGACGTCGCTCGTCGCGACGATGAATTGCAACGCACCTGCGCCGCCCGTGCCCTCGCTTTTGCGAATCACGGGCGCCGTGCACGCCGGTGGCCAACGGCAGGTGTTCGCGACGCCGGGGGTCAACGCCGCGATCGACGCGTGGGTCCAGGGCGGGCGTATCACCGCGCAGCTGCGATGGCGCGGCGCGGATGCCACCGCGACGTTGCAGGGCTCGACCCTCGCGAGTCCGTACGATCTTCCCGAAGCGGTGTCCGACACGTCGACGTTCCGGCCGCCGCGCTACACGCTGTGGAGTGCGACGCGAACGGGCGCACTGCTCGAGCGCTGCGTCACGACCGCTCCGACGGCGCCCCCGCGGATTCAGATTCCGACCGCGCTGCGACAGCCCGGCGTCGCCCCGCCGAGGCAGCCGCCGACGACTCCCGCGACCCCCGTCACGACGTGCCAATTGTTGTGGGCCGCGAATCGAGGCGGCTTCACCGTGCTCTCCGCGCCCACGGAATTTGCGACGCGGGCGGGGGGACGCGCACGGCTCGACGCGATCGTGCCCATGGCGTCGGGCGGCATCGCCATTCTCGCGAGCGTCGCCAATGACGACCGTACCGTCGCGGCCGTCACGGTGGTCGGCACGGACGGTCGCGTCGTGTCGCGGCGCGCGTTCGCCTACGCGGGGAGCGTGATTCACGGACTCGCGCTGCGGGCGAGCGAAATCGGTTACGTTGCGGCGCGCACGTCTGAACCCAGCGTTCTGCGTTTTCACCGCATGGCCGCGGGACCCGGCGAGCCGCCGGCCGCGCTCGCCGACGTTGGCTCTGGACCGATCGCGGTGTGCGGCGCCGCGGTTGCAGCAGACGCGACGCGCGTGTTCACGTCGAGTCCCGTGTACGCACCGCAGATCTCGCTGACGACGTACCCACGTTGGACGTCGGCATCGTTCGCAACGATCGAGTACGCAGCGGGTGGCGCATGCATTCGGGAGATGCAGTCGTGGGCACAACCGGCGGCCGCCGCGAACCCGCGAGTCTACACGCCGCCCGCGGCGTCGCGTGGCCTGCGGTTGACCCTAGGGACCAATGGGCACCTCGGCGGGTTCTCCGACGACGGGAGCACGACGCAGTTGGTGCAGTGTCAGTGAGGGGTTAGCGACGGCAGGCGCGGGGTCGATTGAGTCGCCGGGGCATTGCATGAGGCGCGGAGCGAGTCATTGGTTTGTTGTAGGCGTCGCCGCGTTGGCGAGTTTGCTCGCGGTCGAAAACAGCGACGCACAATCGCAACCGACCGCGTCCGTCTCCGTCGAGTCGATGCGCGCGGTGATGCGCGCCTGGATCGACGAGTACCGCGCGATGCTCGATCGCGCCGGCGCGGAGAGCGAGAGTCGCGCGCGCCTGGCCGCCGTTCACGCCGACGAGTCGCCGCTGCTGCCGAATCGCGCAGAGTCGTCGCGTGTGGCGGACGCCGCGGTGCGCTCACGAACCGGTCGCGTGCGGACGACGGCGATCGCAGCGCTGCAGCAGAGCTTCGAGCGGCGAATCACGGACGCTCCCGTTGCCGCGGAGATCGCAATCGTGCTCGGGTCGCTTCTCGACGACGAATCCTGGTCGCAGTGGGACGAGCGCGAGCGCGTGTATCGCGAGCGAGCGCGTGCGGCGCGGGCAGCACACGATCGCGGGTTCACCGAGGAACCGCCCGCGCTCGACGTGCGCTGCTCGGTGGGCGTGTACCGATGGATCGCTCGTCGCGCGTCGGGCTCGGTGTACGCCGCAATCGCCCGCGTTCGAATCTCGCATCAGCTCCCGGAAATCGGTGCCGACGACGAAGCGTTGGCGGCCGCTCGATCGGTTGCGTGTCCTCCGCGCTATTCGTACGTCCCGCGGATGTCCCTGCGCGAACCCACGCCGGCGGATCCCGCGATGCCGCCGTTGGCGTGCGAGTCCCTGCTCGCGGCGATCGAACGCGACGACCGCGCCTCCGTCGTCGGCGAGGCTCCCGCGTCGACGACTCCCGAGCCGCGCGCGGCGGCGCCGGCTGCGTCGGTGAGCGCGAATCGTGATCCGGCGTCGGCGTATGCCGGTTGTCCGCCGCTGCCGCGGCCACTCGATCGAGATGGGCGCACCGTCGCGGCCGCGTGGGCTATGGCGGGACAGATTCACGACCGCGATCGCGAGGGTGTCGTGCGCGCGAACGAAGAACGATTGTCGGCTGCGGCGCACCTCGTGATCGTCAACGCCGAGTCGACCGCGGCGTCGGCTCTCGCGCTGTTGCCGTGGTCCGCGGCCGCGGGGTCGAGGCGCGGTCCGGCCGGTCGCGCCCCGATCTTGATCATGTTTGGCGCGCCGGACGGGCCCCGGCACGGATTCACCGCGCTCGACGACATCGTTGCGCCACGCGACGACCGCGTCGGGCGCCTGCGCACGGCCCTGCACGGACTCGCGTGGTGGTTCGCGAACGCTTCGAACGGCGGCGCGCCGGCGATCCACGCGCTGGCACGATTGCTCGAAGTGCAACGCGAGAACCCAACACAGTTCGGCGCCGACGAGCGCGGGCACACGCTCGAGCGAATGGCGCGAATCGTCCTCGACGACACGGCGTGGGCGGGCCGGGCAGGGCGCGGAGGCGATCGCGTCGTGCGGCGACTCACGGAAGGCCTGCAGACAACCGCCGATCCCGCGTGGATTGGGGATCTGTGGCTCGCGGTGGGAGCGGAGTTGACCGGCAGCGATCGTGCGGCCGAAGCGCTCGCGCTCTACGTCGCGGCGCAGCGAAGTTTCAGCGGGAGCGCCATCGCGACCGAGGCGCGGCGGAGGGAGTTGGAAGCTCGTGACGCGAGCGGCAACGGGACCACGCGCGGGACACCGTAGGATGTTCGCCTTCAATTCGACTGGCATGCTGGTGTCAACGCGAGATCATGCTCGATCGAATCACGTGCGACCCGAGCGTCATGGCCGGACGGGCATGCGTCGGCGGAATGCGGATTACTGTCGCGCTCATCGTCAATCTCGTCGCGAACGGGACGCCAGCGACTGAAATCCTGCGAGAGTACCCGGATCTCGAGGAGGACGACATTCGCGCAGCGCTTTTGTACGCTGCGATGCTCGCAAACGACGAGGTCCGCGCAGCGTCGACCGGCTCGTGAGGTTTCTCGCGGACATGGGTGTTTCGATGGCGAGTGCCGCCGCATTGCGCACTGCGGGGCTCGAAGTCGTTCACCTGCCGGACGAGGGCCTCCATTGCCCGCAAAATCCCCTCTCTCCGACCTCCCCGTCTCCCTGTTGCCTCATTCCTCCCCACGCAACTCGCGCCACACCATCGCGCTCGCCGCCGCGCGAACCACGCGCTTGGCGCGCTTCCGCGGCGTCGTGAGGTACCCGACAACGAGCGCAGATACTTCGTCGGCGAACGCGGGGTCGGAGATCTGCTCGGGACGGTGCAGCGTTGCGAGGTGCGTGAGGGCCTCGACCGCGCGCACGACGATGAACGCGCCCGTATCCAGGTCCCGCACGGTGATTTCATTCCGATGCACGTCGAGGTAGGCGCGGACCATCTCGGTCACGTGTTCCTCGACCGCGAAGATTCGATCGAGTCGCCCGACGCGTGGCACCTGCTCGGTGAGCACACGGTGCAGCACGGGATCGACGTCGTGCGCGCGCAGCATAAGCTCCACCATCTGTCGCACGGCCTGCGCGAGGGGCAAAGTCATCACACGCCCGAGGGCTGTCGAGATCTCCGCGAACATCGCTTCGGTATGTCGCTCGATCAGCGCGGCGACGATGGCTTCCTTGCTCGGGAAGTACTGGTAGAGCGTTCCAATGCTCACGCCCGCCTTGTCTGCGATCCGGTTGGTGCTCGCGCGATCGAACCCGTCGCTGATCAGAACGCGAGCGGCACCCTGAAGGATCGTGTCGAGCGTTGCGTGGGCGCGGGCTTGAATCGGCGCTTTTCTCGGGACCGTGCGTGTTCTTCGGGCCATGGCGACTCCGGGCGGACAAGGCGAGTGAAATGCGAGTACCAAACGTGAGCGATCGCTCGCATTCTACACACCAGTCCTGAGGAACGCGAGGGAACCATGCACGCCACGCCGACGACCGAGTCCACGCCGCGACCGAAACTGCGCACACCCATTCTGCCGGGCGAGCCGATCATTGGCCACCTGCGTGCATTTCGACGCGAGCGACTCGCGACGCAGCTGCGCGCTGCGGCTGCGGGCGACGTCGTGCGCATGCGCATGGGCCCGTTCTGGCTAGTCGCGCTCAATTCGGCCGAAGCCGCGCACGCGTTGCTCGTCGATCACGCCGGTGAGACCAAGAAGTCGCTCGGCCTCGGTAAGTTTGGTCGGCCGCTGTTGGGAAATGGACTGCTGACGTCCGAGCACGAGTTTCACAAGCGCCAGCGCAAGCTGCTCGCGCCAGCCTTCGCGCCCAAGCGCATCGCGCAATACGCCGGCACGATGGCGACGCTGACCGAGCGCGCGATCGCGCGGTGGCGGCCCGGCGAGGAAATTGACGCAGCCGAAGAGATGATGCGCCTCACGTTGTCGATCGTCGGCAAGACGCTGTTCGACGCGGACACCGAAGGCGATGCGCGCGTCGTGGGCGAGGCGCTCACCGATGCGATGCAATACATGATGGACTCGATCACGTCCCTCGCGGCGCTGGTTCTCCCGTACTCCTTCCCGACGCCCGCGAACCAGAAGATGCGCCGCGCGGTCGCGAAGCTCGACGAGGTGATCTATCGGATCATTGCCGATCGCAGAGCAAGCGGCGACGTCGACCGCGGGGACGTGCTCTCGGTATTGATCGCGGCGCGCGATGAGGACGACGGCACGGGAATGACCGACGCGCAGATGCGCGACGAGGCGATGACGTTGATGCTCGCGGGGCACGAAACGACGGCGAATCTCCTCGCGTGGAGTTGGTACCTGCTCGGTACGCATCCGGAGGCGTATTCGCGCGTTGCGGAGGAAGTCCGTGCGGTTTGCGCGGGTCGAACGCCGACGTACGAAAATCTCCCGCAGATCCCGTTCGCTCTCCAAGTGATCAAGGAGTCGATGCGACTGTACCCGCCGGCGTACCTCGTCGTGCGCGAGGCGGAGCGAACGTTCGATGTCTGCGGCCACACGATCAAGAAAGGCGAAGTGCCGTTCGCGAACATCTTCGCGATTCATCGTCGGCCGGAGTACTTCCCGGACCCCGACGGGTTTCATCCTGAGCGTTTCGAACCCGCACGCGAGAAGGCGCTCCCGCGCGGCGCGTACTTCCCGTTCGGCGCGGGTCCGCGCGTGTGCATCGGCAACCACTTCGCGACGATGGAGGCGCAGCTCGTGCTCGCCACGATCGCGCAGCGAGTGCAGTTCGAACTCGTTTCCCAGCGCGCACCCGAACCCGACCCGATGGTGACCCTCCGTCCCGGTGGCGGCGTTCGAGTCCGGGTTCGGCCAAGGGTCTGAGCCGTCGCGCTTCAGCTACTCGCCGGTCGCCGCCGCGGCGGCCCACAGGTCTGCGAGCCGAATCTCGAGACCCGGCCACGACGCAGGGCGAAACACGTCGTCATCGGCAAGCGCCTGCGCGATCGAATAGCGTCCATCCGCGAATACCAGTTGCTCGAACGTGCGGTGTTCCGGATCGATGAGCCAGTACTCCGGCACCGCCCGGTCCGCGTACCACTGTAGTTTGCGCACACGGTCGATCCGCCGACCCGACGGACTGATTACTTCAACGACCATGTCGGGCCGTCCGTCGACCAGTCCCGGGCGCGGCAGACGGACGGCATTCGCCGGCGCGTAGTACTGCACGTCGGGCATCACGCCACGCCGATCGTTGATGCGGACCTTGTAACTCGAGGCCAAGACGCGACCGCCGCCATGCGCTTGTGCCCAGATCTCGATGCGGACGATGATCTTCACCACGACAGCTTCGTGACCGGCGCCCGGCATCTCGACGTCCACCAACTCGCCGTCGATCAGTTCGCGCTTGTCTTCGTCATCGAGCGCGGCGAAATCGGCCCACGTGTAGTCGTTCCGCGATGGGGCCGTCGCTGAATTGCCCATGGCATCATTCTGAACCCCCGCGACAGGCGTCCGCAAGTCGTGGGCTGCTGTGCGGGCGCGATCACGACGGGTCATCCGGAACGCCGTTGGGAGTGATCTTGTCGCCGGCGGCCTCCATCGCCTCGCAGATTGGGCAGTACGCTTCCATGCGATAGGCTCTGCGAGACGCGTGCCGCTGCCGACGCGCGAGATCACTCGGTGAATTGCGATGGGGGTGGCGGCGCTTGCCGGCGGACCGGTGGCGGGGAGTGTTTCCGCCGCCGCTGCGCTTTCGCGTTACGGCGGCGTCACTGCAATGCCAGTGAGACCAACGCGCCGCCGGGCGCCGCGAACAGCATCTCGCAATCCCCTGCGCAGCGCTCGATCCACGCGCCTTCACGGGTCACGGCGCGAAGCGTGTGCACCGCGCCCGGGACGAACTGCCCGTCGGCCGTCATCGCACGCACGCGAAACGGCGCCGCGACGGAAGCGCCCGAAAACTCTCCGTGGGCGTCCGCGCCTCGCCAGACGAGTTGCGCCGTGACTCCGGTCGGACCTTCATTCCACGCGTCGAACCGCGCAACGGCGCACGGCGTCGAGAGGTTCAAGTGGCCGGTCGCGCGCGCGACGGCTCGCGGGAGTGCGGACGCTCTCGGAGCGTGTGCGTCGAAACACTCGCACAAGGGGGCCACAGGTCGCACGGGCTCACGGCTTTCCGCCGCGGCCGGCACGAAAGACAGCGCCGCACCGAGCGTCGTCGTTCGGGCCCACTGTTGCCGCTCGCGCCGGGCCCCCCGAGGCCGGAGTCGCCCAGCAGCTGCGCGGACCGAATTGTGACTGAGGCGTCGAGTCATGGGTGCCGCGACTCGGACCCCCGACACGAGAGCGACATTGGCTTGCAGTGCAGGTGAGCGATTCGACCGACAGGATCGGCATGCAGAACGCGAGCAGTGTCGCCCGCGGGTTGCTGCGTGCATTCACGTCAAGTTAGAAGCGTCGTCATGGCCAGCTCCACCGTCACTGAGTACCTCGCCGCACTGCCCGCCGACCGCCGCGCCGCCATCAGCGCCGTGCGACAGGCGATCAACCGCAGGCTGCCCGCGGGATACAAGGAGGGCATTCAGTTCGGCATGATTGGCTGGTTCGTCCCACTCTCGACGTACCCGGCAGGCTACGGCGGCAACGCCAAGGTGCCCCTGCCGCTGCTGTGTCTCGGCTCGAAGAAGTCGTACATGGCTCTCTACATGTTGTGCTTCTACGGCCAGCCGGCGTTGTCGCCCTGGTTTGTCGCGGAATACAAGAAGAGCGGAAAGAAGCTCGACATGGGCAAGGGCTGCGTGCGTTTCAAGACGCTCGACGACCTCGCGCTCGATGTCGTGGGACGCACGGTGGCCAGGGTTTCGGTCGCGGAGCACGTGGCGTCGTATCAGGCGAGGCGTGACGAGATGGGAGCGGGCAAGGCCAAGTCCGCGACACGATCGGCGCCGAAGGCGAAGAAGGCAACCGGCGCTGCGCGGCGAAAGAAGTAGAACGGCAACGAAGTCGTGCGAGACGTCGAAGGCGATCGCGCTTCACGTCCGATGACCGTCCCATCGAGTCCGCGAGTGCACCTGCCGTCACTTCGGTGCTTCTCTACGCAGCGCGCCGAGGCTGATCGCTGAACTCCCGACGATGACAGAGAGGGCGACGCCGACTCCGTGCCACGCGAGCAGGTCGCCGTGAAATCGACGCAGCGCCCACGACACGGCGGTACCGAGCGCGAGTCCGAGTAGCACGATCGGCAATTCTCGCGGGACCAGCGTTTGTCGCCCCGTCAGCACCGCGATGAATGGAATTGCAGAAGTCGTAGACAAATATTCGCGGTACGGCTCGCCGCGCCTGCGCAACAACTTGCGATCTTGCAGCCAACCACCGAGCGCCGACTGAATCGCCAGACCCGCGAAAAACACCGTGCCCGAGAGATGCGTTGCGAGCAGGGCGTGCGCGCCCGCCCACAGCACGATGCCGACGAAGACTGGATGCCGAGTGATGCGCGAAAGTCCCACGGGCCCCGGTGTCGCCGTGCGCAGTACCCGCATCGGCGCTCGCGGATACCCGAGCGCGCCGGCGACGATCATCGACATGCCGAGCACGGCCGCAGCGAACAACGCCGGTCGAACGGGGTGGCTGGCCAACGCGAGCCCCGGCGATCCGCGAAAGCGAAGCTCGGCGTATCCGACGCACAACGCGGTGAACGTCGTCCAAGCCACACCGATGTACGTCGCGAGGTGTGCGCGGACACTGAGTCGTGCGCGCACGGCGTCGAGCCCGAGGACGACATGGCTGCCGAAGAACAGGACCCACAGCGCGGCGACCTCGAGTGCGGGGATCATCGGTTTGCGGAGAGTACGCGGATGGGCGCAGACTGGCGATGGTCTCGAGGGTGGGCAACGTGAACCCCAAGGCGTTGCCGAGAGTGATCAAGACGTTGTTGAACACGTTGGACAGGTAGCCAGTTGAGAAGAGTCCTCGACGCGCCGATTCGTTTGCCGATCGCGCGAGCGGTAGCGTCGGTCGTCGCCTTCGTCTGCTGCACGAACAGCGGACGCGGCGACGCAGGTCCCGATGCGTTGTGTTCGGCTTCGACCCAGTGCGAACCCGCCGAGTCGCCGCAGCGGGAGTCCTTGTCGTGGGCAGCAACGACGGCGCCGTCACGCCAATCGGGAGCCCGCTTCGGGCTTTTCGGCCGTCGCGCGCCCCGTTCCTCGTTGCCGTGGCTTTCCAAGCCGCGGCGACGTGCGCCTCGAGCCCGTTGTCTGTAGCCTGCTTCGATTTCTGCTCACTCCCTCAGTCCCCCTCGTCATCGTCCGGCGCGATTCGCTCGGACGCCAACTCACGCCACATCGCGACAATCGCTTCACTCGCACCGTCCGCGCGCAACCGCTTCGTCACGTCGCCCTCGTGATCGCGAAGTTCTTCGAACGCATTCAGCAGCCGATGCAGATCGAGTCGATCCGAGATTGCCTTCACTTTGCCTGCGCGTTTCGCGATCGCCACCACCTTCATCGCGACGAGTTCCGCGGGAAGCGCGACCTGCACGCCGTCGATTGCGCGATGCGGCGGCAACTCCGCGACCTGTCGAACATCGACCAGATGTCGGTTCTTCGGCTTCTGAAGTTGGTAGACCCGGAAGCCGCCGGGCACAACCTCGCGCACACGCATGGCAATGTGAAACGTCGAACTGAGGTGTTCACGGATCTGCTCGGCGAGTACCGTGGCATTCGTACTCAACAGATCGATGTCCGCAGTCATGCGGGGTGGTTCGCACCATGCATTGACGGCCTGGGCACCGAAGAGCACGGCGTCGGTCCGCCCACCGAGATACGTCAAGAGATCGCGAAAGAGCGTCGCGAGCGGCAGTTCCTCGTGCGTCATGAATTCTCGGAACGTGAGCGGTGCATCGAACAGCAGCACGTGGAAAACGTAGCATGGATGAGAATCGCTCGCCGAGTCGGCCTCAACCCGCCCGACGGATCCAGCCCAGCAGCACGTTGGACCGCAAGGCACGGCGAAGCCGGCACGCTCACGCAGTGCCGAGCCCGGCTGTTAGCCCTCGCGCGGTGAACGACGTGCACGAGAGGCGGGGGCGAACCGCTGGGCGGCGTGAACGACGTCCTCGCGCGGCGTGGGGCGACCGCCGCCCGCATCAAGCGCGCTCACGTCCCGTCACCGCGACGGCGTAAACCGCACGACCCGCGGCGCGAGCGGTCCGTTGGGCACCGGCTCTCCCACCGTGCCGTCGACGTTCTCGATGCCGCTCGCCGTGCCTTCGGTCGTCGCGCCGTCGAGCCGCGAGTACACGAGGTCCACGACGTTGTGCGCGCGCCCGGGTGCCATCTCGTGAATCACGGCTTGGAAGACCAGATGCGCTCCCGCGTTGCTGTACTCGTACGCGTCGTCCCACTGCACGACGAACCGACGGTTCGGCGACTGCCCCACGACCGCGTAGCAAACACCGCCCCGCGTCACGAGGTCACGCCAGAACGGAGCAAGCAATAGGTTCGGCGCCACCGTCGACGGAATGCCGCCGGTCGTCGGGCCGATGGGCGCGTTGTTCGTGAGCGAGATCCAGCCGTTCGTCGCGACGGTGTACGGCGGCGGTGCATCGACGTCGTAGAAGCGAACGGGAAACGGAATCCGCGGACCTTCGGGCTCGGGGATGAGCGCCGTCGCGTCGTCCGCGTTCGGAAGCACGCGACGGACGCCTGGTACGTTGCAGATCTCGACGAAACCCTGATCGAAACGCGGGTGCGAGACGACGTATGCGAGTGGGGGCGAGTCCGTGTTGTCGGTCCCGCCGTCCCGCGACGCGGTGGCTCGACGCGTGGGATCAACGCGGAGGTTTAGCCCGCCCGAGCCCTCGGCCTCGAGCGAGACGCAGTACGGCGGAGTATTTCGCTGCGCGCCGCCGGCCGGGGCAGGGCGCGTTCCCTCGAAGCGACCCCGGCCGCAACTGGGCGCCGTCGAACGACAACTCAGCGACGCAACGCAAACGACGGCGAGCGCGGAAAGGGTCCAACCGTGGCGGGAAATCGGGCGCATGCGGGTCGTTCGAGAACCCCCCGAGCGAAGCACGTTCCGGTCCCCGGCAACAAGGGGCATCTGGCTCGTGCGCCGCTGAAACCATTCCGCGACGCGCTGCATCGAAGGGCGCACACTCGGAGCAAGGCCACAGTGAAATCAGTCTGGATCACACGCCACGGCGGACCCGAGGTACTCGAAGTGCGCGAGACGCCGGACGTCGAGCCGAAACCTGGCGAAGTGCGGCTGCGGATCAAGGCGTCGGGTCTGAATTTCTCGGATCTCTCCGCGCGTCAGGGAATGTATCCGGATGCGCCCCCGCCCCCGTGTGTCGTGGGGTACGAGGCCGTCGGTGTGATCGACAAGCACGGCGACGGCGTCGGTGCCGATGTGCTGCCGATCGGAACGCGCGCCGTGGCGATGTCGCACTTCGGCGGTCACGCGGACATGGTGTGCGTGCCGGCGCAGCACGCGCTTGCGCTGCCGGATCAACTCACGTTCGAGCAAGGCGCGGCGATCCCGGTCAACTATCTCACTGCGTACCACATGCTGTTTCGCGTCGGACAGTTGCGTCCGGGCATGCGCGTGCTCGTCCACATGGCGGCCGGCGGCGTTGGCATCGCACTGCTGCAACTCTGTCGCACCGTGCCGGGCGTCGTGGTGTTTGGGACGGCGTCCGCGTCGAAGCACGACGTCATTCGCTCGGAAGGCTGCACGCACCCGATCGACTACCACACCATCGATTACGGAGCCGAGGTCCGACGGCTGACCGATGACCGGGGAGTCGACATGGTGCTCGACCCACTCGGCGGAGACGACTGGCGCAAGGGATACCGCTTGCTCGCTCCCGCCGGGATGCTGATCGCGTTTGGGCTCGCGAACAGTAGCGGCGGCGAGAAGCGGTCGTTGCTGCGCGCGGCGTGGCAACTGTTGCGCGCACCGTGGTTCACGCCGTTCGGGCTGATGAACGCCAACCGAAGTGTTGCCGGCGTGAACATGGGACACATGTTCGGCGAGGCCGCGATGTTGCGGCCGGAGATCCTTGCGGTGTTGGAACTGTGTCGTGCGGGACAATTGGTACCGCGCGTCGACTCGACGTTTCCGTTCGAGCACGCCGCCGACGCGCACCGCCGAATGCACGAGCGCAAGAACATCGGCAAGGTCGTACTGATTCCGTAGCGAGGGCCGAGGCACGCCCGGACGTCCCGCGTGTCGGGCCGTGTGAACAGCCGACAGGAGCACCGCCGTTGCACTACACTGCGCCCGTGCCCGAGCCTCGCAAGCGCATCGCTGCCCCGACCGAGAACGAAGGCGCTCTCAAGATCCGCGCGATCGGGCAGCAGTTCGCGCCGCACCTGGACCTGTATCACTTCATTCTGAAGCGTTCGTGGGTGGTCTACGGCTTCATGGTGTTCGCTGCGTTTGCCGCGCTGAACGTGTTCTTTGCGACGTTGTATTGGCTGCGTCCCGGATCGATCGCGAACGCGCGACCGCAATCGTTCGAGGACGCCTTCTTCTTCAGCGTGCAGACGTTTGCGACGATCGGCTATGGCGGGATGTACCCCGCGACGCGCTACGCGCACTTCGCCGTGACGTTCGAAGCGTTCACGGGAATGCTGAGTGTCGCACTCGTCACGGGCGTCACATTCGCGAAGTTCGCGCGACCGACTGCACGCGTGCTGTTCGCCGAGAAGATGGTGATCCTGCCGCGCAACGGCGTGCCACACCTGATGATGCGCATGGCGAACTGGCGACACAACAACATCGTCGACGCGCAACTGAGCGTCCTGATCCTCGTGAACGAGCGGACGCGCGAAGGCGAGACGATGCGCCTGCCGATCTATCTCCCGCTCGTACGAGATCAAAGCTCCGTCTTCGGTCTATCGTGGACGGCGATGCACACGATCGACGAAAAAAGCCCGTTTTTCGGCCCTGACGCGATGGAGCGGCTGCGCGCGCTCGGCGGCGAAATCTATTTGTCACTCACCGGATTCGATCAGACGATGGCCGGCACGATTCACACCCGCAAGCGGTACAGCCTCGACGACATCGTAATCAACGCACGGTTCGCCGACGTCATCCGCGTTGATCCTGACGGAACGCGGGTCATCGATTACCGCAATTTTCACGACGTCGTGCCGATCGCCCCAAAGTCCACGCCGCCGGTCGCCTGACGATCTACGTCCCCGGCTCGCTTGCGATCCACGCGACGCCGATTTCGACGACGTCGACTTCGTTCTTCCGCGGAGTGATTTCCCGTACGGCGATCTGCTCGTGCGCGCGATCCACTTGCTGCAACGCGGCGGCGCGCTCCGCGTCTCGCGCCGCCACGGCCGCTCGCAGCGCACCGGCGACGCCGTCCAACCGCTCTCGCATCTTGCCGACGCGCTCGGCGGCCTTCCGCCGATCGCCGTCCAGTCGCTGCGCCACGCGACGCCCACCGACGATGCCTGCGAGCGTCGCGCCCACCACCGACGGCGCATCCGCGGCGCGGCCCTCCGCCGACAGCATCGCCGCTTGCGCCGTCGCGAGTCGCTGAGAGAGCTTTGCGATGGTCCCGGCGTGACGCCCGTCGATTGCTTGCAACTCTACCGCGGCGGTCCGGTGCGCCTCGCCGCGACAGCGCGCTGCAAACGTCTCGCGATTCTCGCGCTCGTCCTGCAACAACTCGAGCGCTTCGTGCACCGCCACACTCACGCGGCTCACTCGCGTCACCGCCTCGCGCATCTCGCGCTCGATGCTCTTCGCACGTGCGGCCCGCGGCCACCCGTCCGGCAACGCCGCGAATTTTCGTCCGGCCTCGCGCTCGGAACCAAGCGCACTCGGATCGATCACCGCCGCGCGCGCACCGTCCAGGGATCCGTCTGCGTTCACCGGCGCCGCGACGACATTCTCGCGAACGACCCCCGGCCCGCCGCGCCCCGCCCGCAGATTCAGCCGCACACGCACGGCGACCCACGGCCCGTACGCGTTCTCCCTCGCGGTCCCCCCTCCGCTCGCGGTCCCGTACCACTCACTCCATCCCTCCCGCTTCGCCCATTGCCCCCCGCCGGTCGCCGCCGCATACGCGGTCGCGGTCGTGCTCCCACTCCCGGTCCCGGTCCCACTCCCGGTCTTAGTCCCGGTCCCGGTCTCGGTCCCGGTCCCGGTCTCGGTCCCATTCCCGGTCCCACTCCCGGTCCCACTCCCCGTCCCCCTCACCGCCCTCATCTCCGCCCGTGTCATCGGTCCGCGCAAGTACGACATCGCGTGTCGCGATTGCACTGTGCACGTCGCCGGCATCCGGTGCGTGTCCCGCACGAAAAACGTCCGCGCCGGCAACGCCTTCACGATGTCGTCGAGTGTCCGCGCGTCCGTCTCCGCGTTCGCCAGTCCCTCCACGACGCGTTCCCGGTCCGCGTCCGTCTGCAGCCGTCCCACGAACCACACGCCGGCGTTCGACAGCGCCTTGTAGTCGAGGTCCATCGGGTTCTGCGTCGCGAGCACCACGCCCACGCCGAACGCCCGCGCTTGCTTCATGAGTGCGAGCAACGGTCGTTTGGTCGGTGGATTCACCGGGTGTGGCGGCAAGAAGCCGTACACTTCGTCGAACACGACGAGGGCACGCAGGTCCGACGTGCCACGCTGTCCGCGCACCCACGCGAGCACTTGATCGAGTACGAGACCGAGCACGAGCGCCCGTTCGTCGTCGTCCAGATGCGCGACGCTCACGATGACCGCGGGGGTCTTGCCGTCTTTCGAAGTCAGCCACTCGTCGACGTTCAATGCTGCGCCCTGCCGCCACGTTGCAAAAGTCGGGCTGGCGAGAAGCGCGTTCAGCTCGCGCGCGAGCGCCTGCCGTTCTTTCGGCGGCAGAAATTCATCGATCGGCAACGCACCCAAGGTCGCGATCGGCGGCTCCGCGAGATCTCCCAGCAATTCCGCGAGTCCCGCGCTTTGCTTCGCACGCATCCGCCGCTCCGCCAGATGCGCGAGAACGATGTGCTCGCGGCTGCGCGCCGGATCCGCGTCGCGTTCGACGAACCGCAACACGAGCGACAGCGCACTGGACAGCGCTTCGCGCGCGCTCTCTTCATCCGTGTCCCAAGGCAGCACGGCGTCGTCCAGCGGCGACAGGACGTTGAGCGGTTCCCCCGCGGTCGCTCCGGGAGTGAGAATCCTCGCCGCGGTCGACTCGCGAAGTTGCGCGACGTCCGGCGCACCCAGTCCCCACTCGGCCAGACCCGATCGCCAACGTTCCGCGGTCATTCGGGCGACTTCCGCGGGCTCGTGCCCCGCGCGCCGCGCGGCGTCGGCATCGATCCACGGCGCGAATTCCTCGGGCAGCAGGCCGGGAAACGTCAGCAGCACGTTCGGTAATTCGCCCTTCACGTCGATCATCAATACGGGCACGCGCGATCGCAGGGCTTCCTCCGCCAGCACGGCAAGCAGGCCCGTCTTACCGCTGCCGGTCATCCCGACGACGACGCCATGCGTGACGAGATGATCCGGCGGCAGAACGAACTTCTGCCTTGTCGCGCCGGCCGCCGCCGCCACCGCTCCACCGCCACCGACGATTGCGCCGATCTCCAGCGCCCTCACGACCATGGAACGCTCATCGTCGCAGACTCAGAATGTCACGTAGTGATAGTCCAGGCACATCTCGTCGTCGCTGCCTTCGCCCCAATGCAGATCGTGCGGTGCCGCCTGCATCCCGTCGATCACGGGCTGGTTTGCTTGCGAATTGTCGTAGCCGCACCGGAGCGTCGTTTGCGTCGTGCGTCCTGGGCCCAGGGCTTGCGTTCGCAAGGGCGCCACGTACCAGTACGCCTGTTGCCAGTGGAAGTTCCAGTTCGGGATGTTCACGAGACACTCGGTCGTGCCGGTCGGCTGTGCGAGATCCACACGAATGCTCCGTCCCCGCATGTGCATGTGTGGCGCGATGCCCCACAGGCGCAGGGGCAGCGACCAGTTCGTCGGGCTCGCGGCAATTTGCGCGCTGGGCGAGCCTGCGGCCGCGCCCGCGGGAATCGTGAAGCGAGTCTGCGCCTCGGGCACCCACATCGCTTGACTCACCACGGGCGTCGGCGACAGGTACAAATCCACTCGGGTGCGGTCCGTCATTTCCGCCGACGTGGACCGCACGTTGTAGTGAACCTGCATCACGAGCCGCGATCCCGCCGCCAGCCGGATTCCCGTGCCGGCGGGAAACGGAGTCGGCGGAGACCCGGGGGCCCAGCCGCCGATCTGCTGCTCGTCAAACTGCAAGACCTCGCCGCTTCCCGCGGGCGCAGCGCGCAGATTCGCGCTCACCCTCGGACCGCCGAAACACGTGTAGCCGGGCCCGGGCTCCCCATCGTCGAGCGTTTGCAACTGCGCCAGCGCCGCTTGCCGCACTTCGAACAGCAGCATGTGGTGCACAATCGCTCCGTTGCCTGGCGTCACACGGAACCCGATCACGTCTCTCGTCGCGGTCAGCTGCGGATCGAGGATGAAGCAGTGGTAATCGTCGTTTCCGACCGGTCGCGGAAGGTACGGGTCCGCCGGCTGGACGGTGATGTCGCCAGTTGGCGGGAACGGATCCATGCGTTGCGTCGGGGCGACGTAGTCCGCGCGATTGCCTTCGGGCGCGCCCATGTCCGACCAGCGGCGAATCAATGCGATCTGCGCGTCGGTGAGTACACGTGGGTTTTGCAGCGGTCTGCACCCGGCGGCCGCGGGCGGCCACGGTGGCATTCTGCGCGACTCGGTCATCGCGGCGATCAGCGGCGCGCGCGGACCGGCTTCGTCGTAGCTGTTCAACGGAAACGGTCCGATGCCGCCCTCGCGATGACAACCGTTGCAATACGTCTCTGCGATGGGCGCGATGTCCCGCCACCACGTCACGGGCCCCGTCGTGGTGCCGGCGGGTCCACAGCCGACGGCGAGAAGAAGGACAGCTGCGCACGTCCAATGCATCGTTCGATCGACGGTGTCAGTCATGCGGTTCGACCTCGATGGGGCCGCGGCGTCCGCTCGATCGGTGCGCCGGCCACGTGCGGCGATTGTGGCCGAATCCCCGCGAGTTGGCCAGCGGCCCGCGTCGGCGCGTCGGCGCGGTTTCGCCGAGCGCGATCTCGTGTCATAGACGCGCTGCCGTGAGCCCGATCCCTTCGCACTGGCAACTCGCACTTGCGCCGATGGAGGGCGTGACCGACAGCGTCGTGCGCGCGGTGTACGCGTCGCTCGGCGGAGTGGACTACTGCGTCAGCGAGTTCATTCGAGTATCGGAGAACGTGCTGCCGCCCAAGGTGCTCGTTCGCGAGTGCCCAGAGATTTCTCGCGGCGCCGTGACGGTCGGCGGTGTCCCCGTGCACGTTCAGCTCCTCGGCGGCGATCCCGGCCGCGTAGCTCAGACTGCGCGCGTCGCTGTCGAGTGCGGCGCGCGGGCCATCGACTTGAACTTCGGCTGTCCCGCGCCGACGGTGAATCGTCACGACGGCGGTGCGAGCTTGTTGCGCGACCCCGCGCGCGTGCAAGTCGTAACGCGCGCCGTGCGCGATGCGCTTCCCGACGACATTTCCGTGAGCGCGAAAGTGCGCACGGGCTGGGCCGACGCGGATCACGTCGAGGACATCGCGCGTGCCGCGGAGCAGGGCGGCGCCGCGTGGATCACCGTGCACGGTCGCACGCGAACGCAGGGATACGCACCGCCGGCCGACTGGACCGCCATCGCGCGCGCGGCTCGGGCCGTTCGCGTGCCCGTCGTCGCCAACGGGGACCTGCGCGATGAGACCGACGTCCGACGATGTCACGAGATCACAGGGTGCGAACGCTTCATGCTCGGTCGCGGCGCGATCGAGCGTCCGGAGGTGTTTCGATTGCTCCGCGGGCTCGATGCGTCGCCGTGGACCGCCCAGCGCAAGCTGGATCTGATCTTGGAATTCGCTGCAAGGAGTGTCGCGGCGTGTGCGGATCGCGAACGCGTGACGCTCGCGCGCGTGAAGCAATGGCTCCGCGCGCTGGCCGCCGTCGACGCTGACGTTGCGCTGGTCTTCGACGACGTCAAGCGGTTGCAGTCGCTCCCCGATTCACTCACGTCACTGCACGCGCGAACTCGGATGCTCGCCGCGTGAGCGACGACGGGAACGCGGTCACTCGTCCGCGGTCCGGGCGAGGGCGGCGTCTGCGCTGGCTCGCTGCTACGCTCGCGCTAGTCGTCATGGCCGCCGTCTTCGCGCTCCCCGCGCTTCACCGTCGCATCTTGTTTCCGCGGCCCACACCGCGGGACGTCGTTCCACCGGCCGGCGTCTCATGGCTTCGAATTCCGGCGTCCGATGGAAGCATCGTCCATGCGCTTCACCGCCCGGCGGAAACAGGTTCGCCGACCCTCGCGTACTTCCACGGGAATGGCGAGCAGCTTGCGGACATCGTCGACCTCGTCGCGTGGTACGGCGAAACGGGCGTTGGCATGCTGGCCGTCGAGTACCCGGGCTACGGTCGCGCGTCGGCCGAATCCCCGAGTGAGCCGGCGTTCTACGCCGCGGGCCACGCGGCCATCGACTACCTCCAGCGAAACCTGCAGGTGCCGCACGCGCAAACGGTGCTCATGGGGTACTCGATCGGGGCGGGCACCGCGACGGAGATGGCACGCCGCGGTCTCGGGGCACGGCTGGTACTGGTCTCGCCGTTCACGTCCGTCGCGGCGATGACGCGTCGGCTGATGCCATTTCTTCCAGCGCGCCTGTTCGTCCGCGACCACTTCGACAATGCCGCCAAGGCCGCGCACATCACGATGCCCACGTTCATCGCCCACGGCGATCGCGACCTGCTCATCCCGATCGCCATGTCGCGCTCTCTCGCGTCGCTGTTCCCGCACGCATCCCTGTTGGCGATCCACGGTGCCGGTCACCCCGACGTGTTCCTGCGCGGCGGCGACGATCTGCGGCACCGGATCGCCGCCTTCGCCCGCGGTCGCTAGCGCGAACCTCGATTTCCGCTTGCGTTTGCGTGCCACTGATCTAGGGAGTTTCCTGCCGTCGCCCGACGGCGCAGGAGGTTCACGCATGTCGTCCATCCAAGTCGGTTCCCACGCGCCGCACTTCACGCTGTTTGATTCGGACAAGCAGCCGCACACCGTTCCCGAACACGGGGTGATCACGGTCCTGGCGTTTTTTCCAGGGGCCTTTACGGGCGTCTGCACCAAGGAAGCCTGCGCGCTGCGCGACGGGCTCGCGGAGTTCAATGCGCTCGGTGCACGTCTGTACGGCATCAGCATCGACTCGCCGTTTGTGCTTGCCGAGTTCAAGAAGCAGAACGCGCTCACGTTCCCGCTGCTGTCGGACCACAAGAAAGCTGCGATTCACGCATACGACATCTTGTTTCCGAATCTCGCGAACGTCGGGTACGAAACGGCCAAGCGCTCGGTCTTCGTCGTCGGCGCCAACGGACACGTGGCGTGGCAGTGGATCTCCGAGAACCCGGGAGTCGAGCCGGACTACGCCGCCGTCAAGCAAGCCGTTGCGGCGGCCAAGGGCTGATCTCCCGCACGCGGAGCGCGATCCATCGCTTCAGCCGCCGATCAACGCGCGCAACCTCGGCACGATTTCCTGCACCGAACCCTCTCCCTGCACCGAGCCTTCCATGTGACGTCCCGACGAGCGGCCGTCGGGCCCCGGTACCGCGAACAGCGGAATCGACTGAGAGAGGTACCCCGCCGGGCCGAGGCGAGCTCGGTCGCGATCGAGGTCGAACTCGACGAGCGTCAACCGCGGGAAACTCTCGTCGAGCTGATGGGCCTCGACGGCGTGGTGAAAGTGCTGGCACGGTTCACACCACGTCGCGCCGACGTACACGAGGAGCACGCGGCCTTCGCGCGACGCACGCGCGCGCGCGGCGCGGACGAGGGTCGCGGCGTCGCCATCCGCGGCAGCTGCAATGAACCGCACGCCCGGTGGTGCACTGGGTGCCGTCGAGTCGGTGTTCGGAGGGCGTCGCGCGTCCGGCGGTTCGACAGCGGCCGACGGCGCCCGCGGGACTGCGGGTTGCGGGTTGCAGGCGGCAAGGGCAATCGCGGCCGCGAGCGGGCGAAAGGACATCGGGACGCGGGAGCATAGTCGAGAACCGCCGGAGCGGGGCGATGCGCGAACGCGATCACTCGATGGCGGCCGGCGCGGAACGCTTCGTGGATTCCAACGTGGCACGTCGGATCCGTGCGCGGGCTTCTTCGTCGCCACGGAGTTGAAATACGCGGTGCCACAGGGGATAGCTCAACCCGAAGTAGACGATCGAGCCCGAGGCGAGGTTCGCGATCTCGGCCGGCACGTGAAGCCAACGAACGATTCCGTGAAAGACGAACACCGTCACCCAGTACGCGCAGAACTCTACAAAAAGAAACCACCGCAGCTGGCGAGCAAGCAACCCGTCTCGGGATCGAAATGCGTAGTAGCGGCTGCCGATGAACTGGGTCGCGGTTCCCGCGGCGAGCGAGAAGATCTTCGCCACCGTGGCGGTGGTCCCGAGACCGCGCATGACGATCTCGAGAACCAAGAAGTCGATGGCCGTTGCGACGATTCCCACGAGGCTCGAACGCAGAAATCGCCTGATCCGCTCGATCCACGGCCCCTTCGGCGCCGCGGGCGACGACGTTGATTTCGCCGCCGCATCGTCGGCGGGGCTGCGAGCGCCTTCGGCCATCGTGCAGAGGATCGTGTCGCACGGATCGATGCGTCGGGAAAGTACCCCGAGTTGACTACATCGACCTTTCCTGATTATGTCCGCGCCCACCGCGAGCGAGGCCCCTCGCACCGCGGCGATCCACGCAGCCCGGTCGTTCTCCCCGCGGATGAATTCAACGAGGGCGCAGCCCACTGCGCCGTCGTTCAGAGGTAACAATGGACGTCTCTCTCCGATCGCTCACTCGAAGGCTTCGCCCCGACACCGATGCGCTGCCGATCACACCGGAAGGGCGAATCAACAACGGCGTCCAGCAGCGTGACGCACGCCGGCGAAGTGCGCCGCCGATTCACACCGTGCTCAAGGCCGGGCTTCGACTGCTGCAGCGACCCGATTACCTGAAGGGCTTCCTCTCGTTCCAGGGCGAAAAGGAAATGTTCAATTTCCTCTATCCGAATCGCAAGGAAGGGTACGCGAACAAGATTCGCCAGCTGAGCTTCCGCATCACCGACGTGTGCAACCTTCGCTGCCACACCTGCTGTCAGTGGGGCGACAACGGATACCTGCTCGACCGCAAGCTTGCTGATCTCTACAAGCAGGAAGTCCCCACGGCCCGCTACGTCGAAGTGCTTCGGGACCTGAAGAAGAACGGGCACACGCCGCTGCTCTACTTCTGGGGCGGCGAGCCATCGATGTACAAGGGCTTGGTCGACGTCATTGAAGAGGGCGCGCGCCTCGGCATGGCGCCCACGCTCGTGACCAACGGGCTGAACATCGCGAAGATGGCGGAGCGCATGGTTGCGGCGCCCCTCGCGTTCGTGCAGTTCTCGATCGACGGTCCGACCAAGGAAATCCAGAACGGCGCGCGTCCGGGCGCGGACAAGGGCTACGACAACTTCGACGACGTCGTGACCGCGATGGATGAGCTGTACGAGCAGCGCCAGAAGCAGAAGAAAATGCTTCCGATCATTGGCACGATCACGACCGTGTCGGTGGCGAACTACCACTCGCTCGTGGACATCTACGAGCGCTTCTCGAATCGCGTCGATCTGTTCATCTTCAACCTCTCGTGGTGGATCGACCAGAAGAGCGCGGAGAAGCACGAGAACGAGTTCGAGCAACGCTTCGGAATGCGTCCGTCACTTCACCGCGGCTTCATGGGCGAGTGGAACCAGTTCGACACCAAGATCCTCAGCGAGCAGCTCAAGGAACTCGAGCGGCGCGCGATGCGTCCGGGTGCGAAGACGGTGTACGTGCAGCCGCGGCTCTTCGAGCCGGAGGAACTGTCGAAGTACTACGGCGATCACAACGAGACGTTCGGCTTCGACCAGTGCGTGTCGATCTACCAGTGCCCGGAACTGGACTCGAACGGCAACCTCGCGCCGTGCCGCGACTACCACGACTACGTCATCGGCAACATCAAGGACAACACGCTCACCGAGTTGTGGAACTCCCCGAAGTACGTCGACTTCCGCAAGGAGATCTCGACGAAGGGCCTGATGCCCGTGTGCACGCGCTGCTGCGGCCTGATGGGCTACTGATCGCTCCTCCCGATTCCCCCGCGGTCACGACGCGGGGCTGCGCATCGTCACGAACTCTTCGCCGACCGTCGGATGCAATCCGATCGTGCGGTCGAAGTCCGCCTTCGTCGCGCCACACTGGAGCGCGATCGCGAGGCCCTGGATGATCTCGGGCGCGTCGTCTCCCAACATGTGACAGCCGAGGACGCGGCCGGACGCGCGTTCGACGACGAGTTTCACCAGCGTCGCGTCGGGCGACTCGGCGAGCCGCGCGTGAAGGGACACGAACGAACTTCGATACACGTCGATTTCGCCGAACTTCGTTCGTGCCGCAGCTTCGCTCAGTCCCACGGTCGCAAGCGGCGGCTGGGAAAAAACCGCCGTCGGAATCAGTTCGAGGCTCGGTGGCAGCTTGTGGTCACCCACCAGGTGCTCGGCAAGCCACTGGCCCTCGGCGGTGGCCACGGGCGTGAGGTTCGCGTAGTTGGAAACGTCGCCGATAGCGTAGATGTTGGACGCGCTCGTTCGAAAGTTCGCGTCAACTGCGATGGCGCCACGGTCGTCCAGTCCGACCCCGGCGGACTCGAGCGACAGCCCATCGACATTCGCCGATCGGCCGGGAGCGAGCAACGCGCCGTCAACGTCGAGTTCGGCGCCGTCGCTGAGCGTGACGCGCAGCTCGGAACCGCGTCGCTCGATCCGCGCGACGGACGTACTGAGGCGCAAGTCGATCCCGCGATTTCGCATCGCGGTTTGGACGGCGAGCCGCAAGTCGTCGTCGAAGCCGCGCAGCACCGCTTCGCCGTGGTGCACAAATGTGACGTGCGACCCCAGCCCGCGGAGAATTCCGGCGAACTCCACGCCGATGTAACCGCCGCAGAAAACCAGCACGCGGTCGGGCCGGCTCGCGAGGGCAAACATGTCGTCGGAGACCCACGCATGCTCCGCTCCCGGGATGTTCAATCGGATCGGCTTCCCGCCCGTCGCGATGACGATGTCCCGGGCCGAGATGCGCTCGGCGCCGACGCGGACGGTGTGCGGATCGACGAACGACGCGCTTTCGGAGATGCGCCGGACTCCGGCCGCATCGAGCAGGCGGGCGTACACTCCCTGCAGCCGCTGCACTTCCGCATCCCGCCGCGAGACGAAGTGCGCCCAATCGAACGCGGGCTCGCCCATCGTCCAACCGTATCCGCGGGCATGCGTCAGCGTGTGTCCGAGCTGCGACGCGTAGAAGAATAGCTTTTTCGGAATGCACCCGACGTTGACGCACGTCCCGCCGAGCCGCGCTCGTTCGGCGAGAAGGACCCGTGCCCCGCGCCCCGCCGCGACACGTGCGCAGCGGATTCCCGCCGAGCCACCGCCAATCACGAGCACGTCGACGTCGTATTTCGGCACCGGCATCAAACCGACCCGCGCGCCGTGACGATCCACGCGAGTGCCGGCAACCATACGCCGCGCGCCGTCGAATGTTGCGCGAGGGCAGCGCGAACGGCGTCACTTGCGGCCGCGCGATCGGCGCCCGGCGATTGGCGAAGCGCGGCAGCGAGCGGCCCCATCTCCATTGCGATCTCGACGGCGCCCTCGAGACTTCCGTCGCCGCCAAGCGAGACTTCGTGTGGGCACGGTTGCAACTCGATCGTGTCGAAACCCGCGTCGGCCAAAACCTGCCGAGCGCGCGCCGGATCCGCGAACGCCATCGGCCCGGGAGCGTTCGGTGCAGACGGCGCTGGAAACGTCACCAGCGATCGGGCTGCTTCCATCGGGATGCGCAACCACGGGTTGTCCTCGAGCCCCTGCCAGCACACGAACCCCAGCCGGCCGCCGGGGCGCAACGTGCTGCGGATGCGACGGAACGCCGCAACGGGATCGTGAAAGAACATCACGCCGAAGCGCGAATACGCCACGTCGAAGGGTCCGTCGGGCAGCGGATCGGTCTCGACGTTCGCGTGAACGAACGTAGCGCGCAGTCCGGGCTCCGCCGCGAGTCGCAGCCGCGCCCGGTCGAGCATCACGGACGAGACGTCCACTCCGACGACGCTTCCGCGCGAACCCTGCGCGCGGGCGATCTCGAGCGTCGTGTCCCCGCAGCCGCAACCGATGTCGAGCACACGTTCGTCGGGCGCGATTGCGAGACGTTCCATCAGCGACTGGCCGAACACGCGAATCTGCGCGTCGAGACGCTCCTGAAATCGGACCCAACGTGGGCCGCCGATCTCATTCCAGAACGTTGGCTGATCGGGTGTTGAGGGCGGCGCGGGCGTCGTCGGATCCATCGCGCTCACCCGTAGAGCGCAATCCGTGCGAGCGCAACTGCGGGTGCGGTTGGATGTGGAACAGACGCCATCGTGCATTGCAACTGCGCGACGCGCGACGGATTCCCGTGGCGACCCCGGCGTCTGCTCGCAACGGCCAAGCGGTCGCTCGCACGCGGCGAAGCGATCCCGCACGCGGAAGCGAAGCGACTTCTGGGGTTGTAGTCATGTCCGGTGAGCGCTCCGCCTTCGCCGGGCGGGCGATCGAGTGGTTGCCGCCGGCCCTGCGGGATGCGCGGAGGCTGCCCGAGCTGGTACGGAAGCGAATCGGCTCGGCCGTGGAACGGTTCGCCGCTTCCGGCATCGGCGACGTGAAGCTGCTCGAAGGCAGCGCAGGGGACTACCGCCTACGGGTCGGGGATTACCGCATCCTGTTCTTGCGACGCGACGCCGACGCGTAGGCCGGCGTTTCGGGGGCGATCGTGGTGACCCGCATACTCGCGCGGCGCGAGGCGTACCGGTGACGTCGGCGGCGCGCTCGCACCACTTCGCATCGACGCCCCGCCGACGTTGGACGAAGTCCGGTGCCTCCGGCACACTGCCGACATGGCTCCGCGATCCAGTCCTGCTGCGAAGTCTCCCGCTCGCCGCCGCGAGCATCCCCTCGACAAGACGTTGCGCGAGGCGCCCGTGGGTCCGCCCGAGAGCGCGCGCGAGCGTCGACTCGTCGCTGTGGCGAAACGAGAGATCGCGGCGGGGAAGTCGCTCACGTTGGACGAGATCAAAAAGCGCCTGGGGCAAACTCCCAACGTGGCCGCCGGGTCCGCTCCCGCGAAGTCCGCCAGGCCCGGCCGTCGGGACGATCCGGTGGCGCGTGCTCTACGGAACGCTCCGCTTGATGACGAACCCGAAACCCCGAAGGAGCGGCGACTCGTCGCGACCGCAAAGCGCCAAGCCGCGCGAGGCGAGGTCTACACCCACGAGCAGGTTCGCAAGCTGCTGGGGCTGTAAACCGTGAGGCCGGAGTTCACGCCGTACGTCGTCCATTGGACGAAGGCGGCGGCCCACGACCTGCGCGGGCTTGCCGCTGCCGTCTCCGGACGCGTCCACGCGGCGTTGAAGCGGTTCGCCGACTCGGGGCTCGGCGACGTCCGGGAGATGGTCGGCATGGGTGGCGAGCGGCGGATGCGGGTCGGCGACTACCGCGTTCGGTTCACGGTGCACGACGCCGACCGGGACGGTGGACCGAAGGTGATTCTCGTGCTGCGCGTGGCGCACCGGCGCGAGGTTTACCGGTGAGGGGCGAGGCGCACTCGCCGCACTGCGCAACAGAATGCAACGCATGAGCGCGACCAACGACCACGGATCGTTCCCATTGCCGCCCGCGGAGGAAACGGCCATGGCGTCGTTACTCGCGGGTGCAACCGACGCGGATGCCTCCACCGCTGCCGGCGTGGATCGCACCACGCTTTGGCGTTGGCGCACGCGCGATCCCGCCTTCGCCGCGGTGCTGAACTTACGTCGGCGCGAACTCTGGAACGCCGCGCAGGCGAAGTTGCGAAACCTTGTACCGAAGGCGCTCCGCACCCTCGCCGCGGCCCTGGACGACACTGCGCCCGCCGTGCGGTTGCGCGCAGCGGGGCTCGTGCTTCGCGCGCTAGCCCCCGGCGCGGCGGATCCACCGCGCGAAGCGAACGCGCCCAGCACAGCCGACGCGGTGCAGAGCCAATGGGATCACGACTCCTTCGTTGCGAGTTTGGGGCGGTGACGGTGGCCCGGCGTGACAGTGGAGGCCGCGTTGGCGATTGGCGCGAGACCGCGAGACAGCTCGAACGGCTGGACCCCGACCAGTTCTGGCCGGCGGGTGCGGAGGATCACGCGATGACGGCGCGGGACTACCTGCGCGACGCGGCTCGGGAGCAACTGCGGTTGATCGACGCGCGGCGATCGGTGCCCTCGCGGTCAAGAGCGGGCGGTCGGAGCGCGTGGGCGTCGTTGCGTTTGGGTTCCGTCTCGCGGCCGACGGTGTGCACGTCGAAACCGACGCGGGCGAGCAAGCCGTCATTGCAACGGCAAAGGACTTGCGAGCGCAGGACCGACCGCTCCGCGACACGCGACGGAATACCGTGGCGACCCCAACGGGATTTGAACCCGTGTTCCAGACGTGAGAGGCCTGTGTCCTAACCGCTAGACGATGGGGCCGATGGATGAGTTCGCTCGCTCACGCTCCGTTTCGTGGCTCGGGGACTAGGATTCGAACCTAGATAGACGGAGCCAGAATCCGTCGTCCTGCCGTTAGACGATCCCCGAAAAGTTGGGGTGAGAATTCTCCGCGCGCGCCCAGTGCGCCGAGCGGTCGCGTGATGTACCGGGCACCCCGCAACGTGTCAAGCGCGCGCCGGCGTCCCAACGGCCGGTTCCGTCGCACTAGCGCACACTTGCCGCGTCGCTGCCCGCCCCGGCGTCCGAACGTGTCGCGGCGACCGGTGCTGGCGGCCGAATTGCGCTCCGCGCCCAAGTTTCCACGTTGTCCCACATCTCAGGGTGTGCCCCCGGCGCTCCGAGCGACACGCCGTGTGCCCCGGTGCCGTCGTAGACGACCGCGCGCACGAGATTCGCCCCGCCCACTCGACTCGTCAGTGCGGACACAGCCTGCGCGGACGGCGCGTCGCCACTCCCCGCGATCAGCAGCGCGCCACGTCCGGACGCCGCCAGTCGCGCAATCGGTTCGAGGGTGTCCAGTCCACGATACGAGGTCCCCGGCGACAGCATGACGACGCCGATCACACCCGGATCGCCCGCTGCGTAGCGCAGCGCCGCGCTCGATCCGATGGACGAGCCGATGATCACCACCGGAACATTCGCCGCACCGGGCACGTCGTTCCGGAGATATCGAACCGCTGCGCCGACGTCCGTCACGACTCCCGCCCACAGTGTCGTCGAGCTACCGAACGACTGCCAGTTCGTCGTGCCCTGCGGTCCGTGCGTGCTCTCTCCGTGTCCCCGCAAGTCGATCGCCAGCGTCGTCGGTCGCTCTCGCGGTTCGCGGGACGCGTGCAGGCGCCCGAGCAGCGTCGCCCACTCGGTGTGATTCGACGACAACTGGTGAACGAGGACAACGGCCCCCGGCATTTCACCGCGGCGCACCCAGCCCGCGATCGTCCATCCGTCCGCCGTCGCAATCGTCACCCGCCCTCCGTCCGCACTCCCACTCCCACTCCCGGTCCCACTCCCGGTCCCGGTCCCACTCCCGGTCCCGGTCCCGGTCCCACTCCCGGTCCCGGTCCCACTCCCGGTCCCCGTCGTTTCCCCCCGCCCTTGCCGGCACCCGTTTCCTGCGGTTCCCGTTGCCGCGATCGCCACGGCGATGATCCCCATCCGCGTCCACGCGCTCATTGCGCGAGGATAGTCGGATTGGCGCCGCGCGCCCATTGCCGTCGTCGCCGTTCGCTCTGGTATGCTTGTGTTCGTCATGGGCCGCACCGCCGCAGCGTTGATCATCGGAAACGAGATCCTGAGCGGCAAGACCCAGGATGCGAACACGTTCGCGCTCGCGAACGAGCTGCGCTCCCTCGGCATCGAGCTTCGCCGCGTCGTCGTCGTCCCCGACGAAATCGATGTCATCGCGGGTGAGGTCAACTCGCTCCGCGCGACGCACGACTTTCTGTTCACGTCCGGTGGTGTCGGTCCGACGCACGACGACGTAACGATCGAGGCGGTGGCCCGCGCGCTCGGGCGCCGCGTCGTTCGATTTCCAGCGGTCGAGAAGCTTCTTCGCGATCACTACCGGCAGCGAACGACCGAGGGCCATCTTCGGATGGCCGACCTGGTGGAGGGTATGGAGTTGCTTCTGCCGCCCGACGGCGGCTCGTGGCCGACGTTTGTGCTCGGCAACGTATTCGTGCTGCCCGGCGTCCCAGAAATCTTCCGGCTAAAGCTCGGCACGCTGCGGGCGCACCTCGCGTCGGGCGATCCGGCGTTCGTGCTCCGAAGCGTGTACACGCGCGGCGACGAAGGCGAGATCAAGCATTGGATCGACGAAGTGGTCGGGCGATTCCATGACGTTTCGATCGGCAGCTACCCTCGTTTCCGTGACGACGATCACAACGTTCGCGTCACGTTCGACGGTCGCAATGCCGAACGTGTTGCGGCAGCCGCGTCCGCGTTCGTGTCGCTGCTGCCTTCGTCGCTCGTCGTGCGCGTGGACTGACCCGCGCCCCGGGGCTCCACCCGGCGTCCCGTTGCGCCCGATCACGGTTGTGGTACAGGCGCGCGTACCCGCCATGCGAACCATGACCGTCTTGCCGTGTTGCTTCGCCATCGTCGCGCTCGCCGCTTGCAGCCAACCGGACGCCGCGCCTCGCTCCCCCAGCGTTCAGCGCGAGTCCGACCCGCATCACGCAGCGCCACATCAAGCCGCCCCGTCGGAGTCACCGCGCCCCTCGCCGTCACGGGCCGGAGTGCTACTGCCAAACGGTGCTCGCCTGTTTGGTCAGGCCATCGCGGACACCGCGACGACCGCGCGGCTCGCGCAGCTCTCGGCGGCCCCCGAGACGTTCAACGGCCGCACGATTCGCGTCGAAGGTACGGTCGTGGCCGTGTGCCAGGAGATGGGCTGCTGGATGGAGATGCGCGACGAGAACACGCAAGCGCACGTTCGGATGCACGGCCACAGCTTCTTCCTCCCCCGCGACGTCGACGGTCACCGCGCCGTCGTGCAGGCGACCGTGGTTCCGACGCACCGACCGACGCATTGCGACGAAGAGGCCCAACACGTCACCGGCCAACTCGCGCAGATCGAACTCGACGCAACCGGCGTTCAAGTCTTCAACTAGCTACCGCTCAAAACAATTGTCGGGGACGCCGCGCTCCGCCCGAACCAGCGCCGTCGCCTCCACGAGTCTCGCGGTCACGGGGTCATGGTAGCCGGATGCCGGGACGCTCTCCGGCACCGCGACGTGCCAGTAGTTGTTCAGCCGTCGCATCCATAGCTCGCGAACGTACTTGCCGAGGAGCGACGCAAGCCCGATCGCCGGTTCGGTCGCGTCCCCGTCGCGGACGAAGTGAATCTCGCCAAACCCGGGCACTCGGTAACTCGACCGCGCAGGTCGCTCCCCGAGAACGCCCACCAACGCTGACATCCGTTCGAGCGCGGCGGAATAGCTCTTTCTGCCTCCGACCTTGCCGCAGTACGCGACATGTTCCGTCGCGCGGTCCGCCGTCGCGAGGGCGCGAACGAGTGCCACCATCGCGTCGAGGTCCAAGTCGAACCGTGATCGTCCTGCGATCCGCGCAACGTTCAACCGCCGCGCGCACGCACTCGACACACGCGCGCTCGCGAGTACAACGCCGTCGTCTCGCAGTTGCATCGCACGGTCGAACGCGTCGGCGTCCGGTCCAGCCCCGAACGCAGGCAGCGGGAGCGCCTCACCGAAGCACACACGCGGGGCCTCGCCGTCGGGACACAACGACTGCAGTTCACTCGATGTCTCGAGCCCCAGCCGCGCGACGAGTTGCGTGAACGTCGCCGGACGCACGTCCATGTGACGATCCAACATCGCGAGCACAAACGCCTCGACGCCCGACATGTCGCCGTGCGCGCACGCTTCCTTGCTATCCCCGATGCCCGCGCGCGACGTGATCCGGCGCAGTTGCGCCTCGTTCGGCACGCGGACGAGATCGATCCGAAGTCGAATGCCCGTCACGACCATGGGCCCCAGCCGGGGACCCAAACCGTTTTCGTCGACGCCGATGGTGTGTTCTGGCGGCTTCATTGCTAAATCGCCGGGAGTCTACCCGAGTCGTCGGCTCGCGCGGGAACCTCCGAGCATCGCTCGTTGTCATCCCCCCCGGGCGCGATACGCTTGCCCGAAGGTGACGGTGTTCCGATGACCCGAGCGCTTGGTTGGATTGGCCTCGTCGCGATGTTTTCCGCATCGGCCTGTGCGACGACCGGGACCGTTCGCACCGCCACGAGGGCCCCGAACTCCGCGGCGCAGCGCCGGCACGTCGTGGGCGCCGCGTTTCACATCGTCGGGCGGCCGGACGGATCGGGCGACGCGTATGACGCCACGCTGCTGTTCGATCGCGCGACCGCCGCCGTGCGCGAGAACCACTGCGACCGCGCCGTGCCCGACTTCGACCGCTTGATTCACGAGTTCCCGGACTCGCGGCTCGTGCCGCTCGCGTACTTCAATCGCGGGTTGTGCCTGCAGGCCGAGCGTCGCCATGACGATGCCATCGCGTCGTATCGCGAAGCCGTGGCCCGGACGCCCGAGCGCACGTTGCATCGCGACGCGTGGTTCCGCGTCGCGGTGGTCGGCGAGACGGCCCGCCGCCCCGAGCTCGTCGTCGAAGCGACCCGAGCCATTCTCGCGCTGCCCGCGCTCAGTATCGTCGACCGCGTCGAGGCGTACGCGCGCCAGGCGGTCGCACTCCTGGCGCAGAGCGATCGTCCCGGCGCGACGCACGCCGCGGCGCAAGCGTCGCAGCTTGCGCCGACGACGGAGTCCGTTCGCGCGCTCGAAGACGACACGTTCATCGCGCAAGCGCGATTCGTGGTCGCCGAGGTCACGCGATTGGACGCTTCGGACATCGCGATCCGCGTGGACGATCCGCAGCTCGAGCAGCGCGTCGAGCGGCGCGTGCAGCTCGTGATCCACTCGCACGTACAGTTCAACGACGCGATCCGCGTCGGCAATCCCGACTGGGCAGCGGCGTCGGGATTCCGCCTGGGCGAGATGTACCGCGACCTGTTCAACTCGATCGTGCACGCCGAGACCCCGACCGACTGGGGCCCGAGTGCCGTCGCGACGTACCGCCACCGGGCCGCGGGTCGCCTGCGCTCGTTGCTCACGGCTGCGCTCCAGGCGTGGGAGGCCACACTCGCGATGGCGCGGCGCAACGGCATCGCAGACAACGACTGGGTCCGTCGCGCGGACCACGAGATCGACGAACTACGGCAGATGATCTTGAACGACGGAACCCCGCCGACAGGAACATGAATTCGTTCCGTCGCGTGCCGGCTCGTGTGCGTGGAAGTCGGAGAGGACGGCGTTGTCTCGGTGGGCGCGCTTGCCTTGACACCGTGCACCCGCGGCGGTACAGGCACGGCCCCCGATGGCGCGGACGGCCACGATCGAAATCGGCCACACAATCGCTGGCGTGGCTCAACGGTAGAGCACCTGATTTGTAATCAGGGGGTTGTGGGTTCAACTCCCATCGCCAGCTCGAAAGACGGACCCCGGAGGTGCTGCGCCACGGTTCGAGACGACACATCCGGAGAGTTGCCCGAGTGGCCAAAGGGAGCAGACTGTAAATCTGCCGGCGTTTGCCTTCGATGGTTCGAATCCATCACTCTCCACTGACCCAATCGAAGCTGCGGGAGTAGCTCAGTTGGTAGAGCGTCAGCCTTCCAAGCTGAACGTCGCGGGTTCGAATCCCGTCTCCCGCTCCGAAGAATCTGTCACGATCCTCTCGACCACCCCATCGCGCAACGCATTGGACAAAGACGTCGCCCATCTAGCTCAGTGGCAGAGCACTTCCTTGGTAAGGAAGAGGTCGTGGGTTCAATCCCCATGGTGGGCTCCACATCAGACTTCGCGCACGACGTAGCCGAACGGGCCGACCTCGATCACGAACCGGCGCCCGTCGACGCGCGCGGCGAACGTGTTCTGGCCAACCGTCTGCGGCGCGCGCCACTGCGAACCGTCGTACGCGACACGTGCCTGCACCATCTGCTCTTCGCTGCGTCCCGCGAACCACACGAAGACCGCGATCATTCCGAGCGACCAGCTTCCCAGCGCGATCGACGCAACGCCCATTGCAACCGCGAGCACGCGGCCGAGCTTCGCCGCGAACTGCGTCGCGCGGAGCATCCCCTGGCGGCGTTCGAGAATGCCGCGAAGGATTCGTCCGCCGTCCATCGGGAACGCGGGCAAGAGATTGAACACGCCGAGCATGAGGTTGGCCCACATCAGGGTCGACGCCACGGTCGCGAAGACCGTGCCCGGCGGCAGAAAAGCATGGCCCACGGCTGCAAGGCCCGCGAGCGCGAGGCTCATCGCTGGGCCGGCGAGCGCGATCACCGCTTCTTGTCGGCCGTTGTCCGGCGCGCGATCGATCCGAGCCATCCCGCCGAACGGGAGCAACACGATGTCTTGCGTCCCGATCCCGTACCGTCGAGCCGTGAGCGCGTGCGCGACCTCGTGCGCAAGCACGGAGGCGAAGAGCAGACCGAGACCGACGCCGGTGGCGAGCATGCCGGCGGCTCCACCTCCCCACGCGGGGAAGGCGACCAAGAGCAGCAGCGTCCAGTGAAGCCGAATCGGGATGCCGAACACTTTGCCAATGCGGAGGGACCAGTTCATGCCCAGCGCTCCTTTGCCAGTCGGCACGAGGCCGAATGCGAGAAAGCGTGGTCATGGGTGCCATGTCGCGCAAGGGGGACGGCCCTTCGGCTCCGGAAATCTGCTGAGTTCCGCGAGGACAATCGTCGCGCCCCTTGCTCGGACCGCGAGACCTTGCGACTCTCACGCCCGGCGCGATGACATTCGACGGAAAACAATCAGGCCGCGGCCCACGAGGACACGGCGGAGGATCGCTCGGTGGGCCACTCGTCGGCGCGCCGGACGCGGCGTCCGAGGGCGAGGCATCGCTGGACGAGCCCCTGACGGTACCGATCATCGCCGCGCCCCCGCCGTCCCTGTACGGAACGCCGTCCGCGTATGGAGCGCCGCCCGCGTACGGAGGGCCCCCTCCACACACGGTGAGCCCCAACTACATCCCAGCACCCGAGTACCTCGCTGCGCCGACTCCACCCGCAACGCCGACGACCCCCGCGGCAACGGCGGTCGCGTACGACAATCCCTGGTTTCCCCCCGCGATCGTTTCGCTCTTCCTTCCGTGCCTCGGGCTGATCTGGGTGCCGGGTCAGCGTCGGGTGGGCTTCGTGTCGTTCGGCTTCGTGGTCGCGTCGATCGTCGTGCTGAGCATTCTGATGTTTGCGTTCGAGCCCAGCATTTCGTTCGTGTCCGAGGGCTTCATGACGCTGCCGGTGGTCCGCGGTTCGCCCGGGCTGTTTCAGTTCTTCGGCACCGTCCGCTCGCTGTTTGGAATCTTCGCGATGGCCTTCGGGTTGATCTACACCCGGGATGCCGCCGTCCGCGCCAGTCCCGCCTTGGGTGCGCCCCTGGTGTTTCGCGCGCCGCTCGCGCTGCTAGAGAAATTTCGCGAACCGGGCTGACGTCCGCGCAGTCCCTCTGGACTCCCCGAACCAGTTGGGCTAGCTTCCCGCGCCCCGGCGTTGAGGGAGGTCTCGCCATGCGAAAATCCCACAGCGCTCGCGTGCCCGTCGTGCTCACTTGTGAGCGGTGCGGCGCGCGGAACTACAAGGCTTCGCGTCGTCCCGGCGTGACGCGGCTGGAAGTTCGGAAGTTCTGCAAGACTTGCGGGGTTCACGTCCTGCACAAGGAGTCGAAGTAGCGAGCGCGCAGCGCGCTGTCTCGAAAAACACAGGAGACTAGCTCAGTTGGTAGAGCAGCGGATTCCAAATCCGCAGGTCGTGGGTTCGAGCCCCTCGTCTCCTGCCACGATCGCGCGGCGCAATCCGCGGGTCCTGTGGCACGACGACGCGGATCGTCGGTCATCGGTAGACGCTTCGGGTGCGCAGTGATTCACCCCGTTCGGAGATCATCGTGAGTATGCAGCCAGACACGCGAATGACCGGCTCCCTGCAACTGGGGGCGCAGAAATATTTGTACTCCGGGTATTTCCTCGCGGGCTGCATCGTGGCGTTCATCGTTCATGCGGTGACGTTGAAGGTCCTCGGGGAGCGGTACGACACCCACGCGACGGTGGGCGGCCTCGTCGGCGGGCTCGCGGCGGTGATCTTCGCTTGGAAGAACGATCGCGTGCGCACGCTGGCGCAGGAGACGGTCGACGAACTGTCCAAGGTCAGCTGGCCGACGCGCGAGGAAACGTACACGGCCACGGTCGTCGTGATCGTCACGTCGATCGTGTCGTCGGTCATCATCTTCTTTCTCGACAAGTTCTGGAGCTGGTTTACCGACCTGATCTACCGGAGCTAGTCGAAACGCGGCGCGCAGCGTGCGGACGGTTCCGCACGTCAGGCGCGCCGAGCGGCGAGCGCAACGTTGCGAACGCCGCGGGGGACGACACGCTGCGACTGCCGAGAAGCGGCGGCGTGCCGCGAACGAGAACTACGCAGACGAGAGTTCGAAAATGTCCATGCGCTACTACATCGTGCAAGCGTACTCAGGCTACGAGAACCGCGTGAAGCAGAGCCTTCAAGAGCGGATCAAGAACGCCGGGCTCGACGACAAGTTCGGCGAGATTCTCGTGCCGTCCGAGAACGTGCAGACGTCGCGGGCCGGACGGCAGCGGTTGGAATCTCGCAAGTTCTACCCGGGCTATGTGTTCGTGCAGATGGCGATGACCGAGCAGACCTGGCACCTCGTCAAAGAGACGCCGAAGGTCACCGGGTTCATCGGCAATCAGAATCCCACGCCCGTGCCCGACCGTGAGATCGCGTCGATCACGGAGGCGATTGCGAAGGGTGCCGTGGGCGCCAAGCCGCGGGTCACGTACGAACTGGGCGATCAGGTTCGCGTGATCGACGGGCCATTCGCGAACTTCTCCGGCCAGGTCGAGGACGTGAAGGCCGATCGGCAGAAGGTGAAGGTCATGGTCACGATCTTCGGGCGGCCGACGGCCGTCGAGCTCGGATATAACCAGGTTGAAAAGGTCACGCAGTAGCGGTACAAGCCCCGCCCCGTTCGCATCGCTCGGGAGGCCATCGCTGGCCGTTCGCACCGAGATGAGGATTCGATGAAGAAGGTCACAGGTCAGGTCAAGCTGCAGTGTCCAGGAGGCGAGGCCAAGCCTGGTCCGCCCATCGGACCCGTTCTCGGCCAGCACGGCGTGAACATTCCGATGTTCATCAAGGACTTCAACGCGCGAACGGCGGAGATGAAGGGCTACGTGATCCCGGTCGTGATCACTGTGTTCTCGGACAAGAGCTTCACGTTCATCACGAAGACCCCGCCGACGTCGATTCTCCTGATGAAGGCCGTGGGCGTCGAGAAGGGCTCGCCGAAGCCGAACAAAGACAAAGTCGGCAAGGTGCCGATGAAGACCGTGATCGAGATCGCCAAGCGCAAATTGCAGGACTTGAACACGGACAATCTCGAGTCGGCGATCCGAACCGTGAAGGGCACGGCGCGTTCGATGGGCATCGAGGTGTCGGAGTAGCAACGGCCCTACGCCGGGCGCGACGCCGGCGGACCAAACGGCGCGGAGCACCGCAATTCGGCGGTCGACGCGACGCAGGGCGACAGACACCACCGCGTTCGGAGCCCGCGACAGCGGGATCGCGGACAGCAGACGGTGGGAGGCCGAGCGGGATTTCTCGCGGCCGAAGGAGTGATGGATGGCCTGGATCTCAAAGCGTCAGAAGGCGAACGGCAAGGACGTCGACGTCGCCAAGCGGTACGCACTCGAGGACGCCGCGGCACTCGTCAAGACGTGCGCGCGCGCGAAGTTCGACGAGACCATCGAATGTGCCGTGCGGCTCGGAGTCAATCCGAAGCACGCCGACCAGATGGTTCGCGGGGCAATCGTGTTGCCGCACGGGACCGGACAGAAGGTGCGCGTGCTGGTGTTTGCCAAGGGCGAGAAGCTCAAGGAAGCCGAGGGCGCGGGTGCCGACATTTCGGGAGCGGACGAACTCGTCGCGAAGGTCAACGAGGGATTCCTCGACTTCGATCGCGTGATCGCAACGCCGGACATGATGGGCCAGGTCGGCAAGCTCGGCCGCGTCCTCGGTCCGCGCGGGCTGATGCCCAACCCAAAGGTTGGGACGGTCACGGTGGATGTCGCGGGCGCCGTGCGCGAGGCGAAGGCCGGCAAGATCGAGTACCGCACGGAGAAGGCTGGAATCGTTCACGCACGCGTGGGCAAGGCGTCGTTCACACACGACGCCATCCGCGAAAACGTCAAGGCACTGATCACCGCGTTGCTGCGCGCGAAGCCTGCGAGCGCCAAGGGCCAGTACCTCCGGTCGATCACGTTGTCGTCGACGATGGGCCCGGGGATTCGATTGGACCCGATGGCCTTCATCGAGAAGACAGATTCGGAGGCGTGACATGAATCGCACCCAGAAAACGGCAGCGATCGGGGAGATGAAGGGCCGGTTCGACCGCGCGATTTCCGTCGCGCTCGTGAACTATCAAGGCCTCGATGTCGAAACGGTCACGGCGCTCCGTCGCGAGTTCCGCAAGGCCGGCGTCGACTACAAGGTCGTGAAGAACACGATCATCCGTCACGCGCTGAAGGAATCGCCTTACAAGCAGCTCGTCGGCGATCTGTCGAAGGATCGCAAGGAAGCGCCCAAGCCCCACGCGTCCGTGCGCGGGATGACCGGCGTGGCATGGAGCTACGAAGATCCCGCGGCGGCCGCGAAGATCGTCGGGGACTTCAAGAAGGCGAACGTCGGCAAGGCCGACAGCCTGAAGATCAAGACCGGCCTGCTCGGCGGCGTAATGATCGAAGGCGACGCCCTGGCAAAAGTGCCGGGCCTGAAGGAAACGCGCGGGCACATCCTGGGCTTGATCCAGGCGCCTGCGGCGCAGTTGGTCGGGATGATTCAAGCACCGGCAGCACAGATCGTCGGACTGCTCGACGCGTGGGTGGCCAAGAGGCAGGCAAGCGGGACGTGACCGCTCCGCGGTCGAAATGGGTTCTAGGCAATGGTTTTCAACGCTCCAGTCGGGGCGTGAAGGTTCGATAGGAGATTCAAATGGAAGTTCAGCAGCTCGTAGACAGCATCAGCAAGCTCACCCTCATCGAGGCGGCAGACCTCGCCAAGGCTCTCAAGGAGAAGCTCGGCGTGGAGGCGGTCTCGTTCGGCGGCGGCGGTGGCGGGGCAGCCGCAGCGGCGCCCGTCGCGGTGAAAGAAGAGCAGACCGAGTTCAGCATCGAGCTGACGGCGGCAGGCGGCAACAAGATCGCCGTGATCAAGGCCGTTCGCGAGATCCTGAACCTCGGACTCGGCGAAGCGAAGGCGCTCGTCGAGGCGGCGCCCAAGCCCATCAAGGAGGGCGTCTCCAAGGCCGAGTGCGAGGACATCAAGAAGAAGCTCACGGACGCCGGCGCGACCGTCACGGTCAAGTAGGCTTCCCGGCCCGCCCCCAGCGCAACGAGGCCCCCCCCCGCGCGCGGATGGCCCCCCCCCCGCGCGACGAGGTCGCGCGACCCCTCCCGAAACCGGGAGGGGGGGGGATTTCGGGGGCGCGAGCTCGGACCCACAGCAATTCGCGGGCCGGGGCTTGATCGCCTCCCGGTTTTGCACTAAAGCAAGCGCCCTGCCGTCGACCCCACCCCCGTGCACGGGCCAAGGAAGGCGGCGACTTCGCGAGAAATCCCGCGAAGATGAGTGAAAAACGCTGGGGTCTCCACACGAGGCAGCGTGTGAAGACGGATGCAGAACCCGCTCGATCGGTGGGGGAAGTGTCACCCGCAAACTGAGTCCGAAGGGAGGCCGAGTCCGTCGAGGATCTTGTCCGTGAGCACCGAGTCCTCCCTCGCAGAGGACATCAATTTGTGCTGCACGACGATTCTCGCGCTCGGCCGGCCGTGGAGACGAGATGGCGACGACGACAGTTCAGAGCAATTACCGAGCACGCAAGAACTTCGGAAAGATCTCCAAGATCATCGAGGTTCCCAATCTGATCACGATTCAGAAGGCGTCGTACGAGAAGTTTCTCCAAGCCGACACGGATCCGAAGGAACGCAAGGAGTTTGGACTCCAGGGCGTGTTTCGGTCGGTGTTCCCGATCAAGAGCTTCGACGAGAGCGCGGAGCTCGTGTTCCGTGAGTATCAGCTCGAGAAGCCGAAGTACGACGTGGACGAGTGCCGCCAGCGCGGGATGACGTACGCGGCGCCGATCAAGGTCACGATCGAACTGATCACGTACGAGAACGCCGGCCCCGGCGGCGAACGTCCCGTGCGCGACATCAAGCAGCAGGAGGTCTACTTCGGCGAGATCCCGCTGATGACGGACACCGGCACGTTTATCATCAACGGCACCGAGCGCGTCGTCGTCTCGCAGTTGCACCGTTCGCCCGGCGTGTTCTTCGATCACGACAAGGGCAAGACGCACTCGTCGGCGAAGTTGCTCTATTCCGCGCGTGTCATCCCGTACCGCGGGTCGTGGCTCGATTTCGAGTTCGACGCGAAAGACCTGATGTTCGTGCGCATCGACCGTCGTCGAAAGCTGCACGCGACGGTGTTGTTGCGCGCGCTCGGGTACACGTCGGAGCAGATCCTCAACTACTACTACGACACTGAGAACGTTCACATCGAGGGCAACAAGATCTTCAAGTCGATCGAGTACCACATCCTGCCGGGCCAGCGCGCCACGATGGACATCAAGGTCCCTGGGCAGAGTGAGCCGCTCGTCAAGAAGGGCACGAAGTTCACCAAGGCCGCAGTCAAGCGGCTGCGCGAAGCGAAGATCGAGCGTTTCCAGATCGAGTCGACCGACGTCATCGGGCGCGTCGCGGCGCGAGACATCGTCGACCCCGAGACGGGCGAAGTCATCGTCGGCGTCAACGAGATGATCACCGAAGCGAAGTTCGAGGCGCTGCGCAAGGCCGAGATCGACGCGATCAAGGTCTTGTTCATGGACCCGCTGCTCGTCGGTTCGTACCTGCGCGATTCGCTCGTCGCCGATCGCTACGACGATCCGGACGGCCCGATGGCTGGCCTCGTGCGCCAGTACGGTCACGCGATCGCCGCGCAGATCGATATCTATCGCAAGCTTCGGCCCGGCGACATTCCCGAGCCCAAGGAAGCAACGAAGCTGCTCGAGAACCTGTTCTTCAATCCCGAGCGCTACGACTTGTCCCGCGTCGGGCGATTGAAGCTCAACTACAAGTTCTACAAAGACCGCGCGGCCGACAAGCAGCCGGGACTCGACCTTCAAGTGCTCACCAAGGAGGACATCCTCCTGACGATCAAGCATCTGATGGAGATCAAGAACGGTCGTGGCTCCGTCGACGACATCGACCATCTCGGCAATCGCCGCGTTCGCGCGGTGGGCGAGCTGCTCGAGAACCAGTACCGCATCGGCCTCGTGCGCATGGAGCGCGCGATGAAGGAGCGCATGCTGGCGTCGCCCGAGATCGACACGTTGATGCCGCACGACATCATCAACGCGAAGCCGGTCTCCGCGGTGGTGAAGGAATACTTCGGCAGCTCGCAGCTGTCGCAGTTCATGGACCAGACCAACCCGCTGAGCGAAGTGACGCACAAGCGTCGCCTGTCCGCGCTCGGCCCCGGCGGTCTGACCCGTGAGCGTGCCGGATTCGAAGTGCGCGACGTGCACGCGACGCACTACGGCCGCATCTGCCCGATCGAGACGCCGGAAGGTCCAAACATCGGACTGATTGCGTCGCTCAGCTGCTACGCGCGCGTGAACGAATACGGCTTCGTCGAGACGCCGTACCGTCTCGTCGCCGAGGGCAAGCTCTCGGAGAAGGTCGTGTGGTTCTCCGCGCTCGAAGAGGAAGGCCACTACATCGCGCAGGCGACGGCCAGCAACGACGCGCGCGGCAAGCTCACCGATCTTCTCGTTTCGTCGCGTTACAACGGCGAATTCAAGATGATGCCCCCCGAGCAGATCACGCTGATGGACGTCTCGCCGAACCAGATGGTGTCGGTGGCCGCGGCGTTGATTCCGTTCCTCGAGCACGACGACGCCAACCGCGCACTGATGGGTGCCAACATGCAGCGGCAAGCCGTGCCGCTGGTTCGCACGATGGCGCCGCTCGTGGGTACGGGTCTCGAAGCGCAGCTCGCTCGTGATTCGGGCGTGTGCGTTCTCGCGAAGCGGCCCGGAATCGTCGACGCCGCGGACGCCGCGCGCATCGTGATTCGGGCCGAGGGACGTCGCGGCGAGGAGCCGGACATCTACAACCTGACGAAGTACCAGCGCAGCAATCAGAACACGTGCTGGAACCAGAAGCCGATCGTGAAGCCCGGTGAGCGGGTCGAGATCGGTGACGTGCTCGCGGACGGTCCTGCGTGTGACACGGGCGAACTCGCGTTGGGCTCCAACGTGGTCGTCGCGTTCATGCCGTGGGGCGGGTTCAACTTCGAGGACTCGATCCTCATCTCCGAGCGCATTGCCAAGCAGGACATCTTCACGTCGGTGCACATCGAAGAGTTCGAGTGCGTCGCGCGAGACACCAAGCTCGGCAAGGAAGAGATCACCCGGGACATCCCGAACGTCGGCGAGGAAGCGCTCAAGGACTTGGACGAGTCCGGCATCGTTCGCATCGGCGCGGAAGTGAAGCCGGGCGACATTCTCGTCGGCAAGATCACGCCGAAGGGCGAGACGCAGCTTTCTCCCGAAGAAAAACTGCTGCGCGCGATCTTCGGCGAAAAGGCCGGCGACGTTCGCGACACGTCGCTGCGCGTGCCGCCGGGTGTGTCCGGCATCGTGATCAACGCGCGCGTGTTCGCGCGCCGCGGTACCGAGAAGGACGATCGCGCGAAGGACATCGAGGATCAGGAGAAGGCGCGTCTCGAAAAGGACCGCGACGACGAGATCAAGATCGTCCGCGAGTCGTATCTGCGCCGGATCCGGACGCTGCTCATCGGCAAGAGCACGCACGCCAAGCTCGTCGACGACAAGGGCAAGGTCTTGCTTGCCAAGGGTGTCAAGGTCGACGAGGCCACGCTCAACGAGATTCCGCGCAAGTTGTGGAATCAGATCGCGCTCGACGAGAGCGACGCGGCCGAGCTTCGGCACATCTACCAAGAACTCGAAGACCGAATTGGGTCGATCGAGAAGAACACGGCCGAGAAGGTCGATCGCCTGTCCAAGGGTGACGAGCTTCCTCCGGGCGTGATCAAGATGGTGAAGGTCTACATCGCCATCAAGCGCAAGCTGCAGGTCGGCGACAAAATGGCCGGGCGCCACGGCAACAAGGGCGTGGTGTCACGCATTCTTCCCGAGGAAGACATGCCGTACCTGCCCAACGGCACGCCGGTGGACGTGGTGCTCAATCCGCTCGGCGTTCCGTCCCGTATGAACGTCGGGCAGATTCTCGAGACCCACCTCGGCTGGGCTGCGCTCGAACTCGGACGCAAGCTCGGCGAGATGGTCGACATGGGCACGCCGACCGAGGTCATCAAGAAGCTTCTCAACAAGATCTTCGAGCGCGACGAGAACCATCGCAAGATCATCGCGGGGACCGACGAGGCCGGCATTCGCACGCTGGCGCGCAAGCTGCGCGAGGGCGTGTTCACGGGCACGCCGGTGTTCGACGGCGCACCCGAAGTCGACATCAAATCGTGGCTCGAACTCGCCGGTCTGCCGCTGACCGGGCAGACGACGTTGTTCGACGGTCGCAGCGGGGACGTGTTCGAACACGATGTCACCGTCGGCGTGATGTACGTGCTGAAACTGCATCACCTCGTCGACGACAAGATCCACGCGCGATCGATCGGGCCCTACTCGCTGGTCACGCAGCAGCCGCTCGGTGGCAAGGCGCAGTTCGGCGGGCAGCGGCTCGGCGAAATGGAAGTGTGGGCGATGGAAGCCTACGGTGCGGCGTACGCGCTGCAGGAGTTCCTCACGGTCAAGAGCGACGACGTGCAGGGACGCACGCGAATGTACGAAGCCATCGTCAAGGGCGAGTACACGCTCGAGCCGGGAATTCCGGAGAGCTTCAACGTGCTGGTGAAAGAACTCCAGTCGTTGTGTCTCAATGTAGAGCTGATCGAAGACGGCGTTGCGCGGCAGCCAGGCGAGGAGCCTCAAGCGGCCGAGTAACGCGGGTGAGTTTTGTCAGTGGTTGAAGCCAACTCGGGTTTGCGACGTGCGGTCGAAGTACTGCGGCAGGCCCCGAGCGGGAGGTTCGGATCGTGAAGGACATCTTCAGTTTCTTTGAGAAGCCCAAGGACCCCGTATCGTTCAGCGCGATTCGCATCTCTCTGGCGTCGCCAGAGAAGATTCGCGAGTGGTCGCGTGGCGAGGTCAAGAAGCCGGAGACCATCAACTACCGCACGTTCAAGCCGGAACGCGATGGGCTCTTCTGCGCGAAGATCTTCGGGCCGGTCAAAGACTACGAGTGCAACTGCGGCAAGTACAAGCGCATGAAGCACCGCGGGATCGTGTGCGAGAAGTGCGGCGTCGAAGTGATCCAGTCCAAGGTGCGTCGTGAGCGCCTCGGGCACATCACGCTGGCGACGCCGGTCGCACACATCTGGTTTCTCAAGAGCCTCCCGAGCCGCATCGGCGCGGTGCTCGACATGTCGCTGCGCGATCTCGAGAAGATCCTGTACTGCGAGGCGTACGTCGTCGTGACGGCGAAGGAGAACGCGCCGATCAAGAAGGGCGACATTCTCAGCGAAGAAGCGCTTCAGCGGTACCTCGACGAGTACGGCGACGACTCGTTCGCGGCAAAGATGGGCGGCGAGGCCATTCTCGATCTGCTTCACGGCGTGGACATTCCGTCGCTCGCCGAGAGCCTGCGCACGGAGATGCGCGACGCGACGAGTGAAGCAAAGCGCAAGAAGATCGCCAAGCGACTGAAGGTCATCGAGGCCTTCCGCGAGAGTGGCAATCGTCCGGAATGGATGATGCTCTCCGTGATTCCGGTGCTGCCGCCGGATCTGCGACCGCTCGTGCCGCTCGACGGTGGGCGCTTCGCGACGTCGGACTTGAACGACCTCTACCGACGCGTCATCAACCGCAACAACCGCCTGAAGCGTCTCCAAGAGCTGAACGCGCCGGAGATCATCATCCGGAACGAGAAGCGCATGCTGCAGGAAGCAGTCGACGCGCTCTTCGACAACGGCCGCCGCGGCAAGACCATCACGGGTCCCAACAAGCGCCCACTCAAGTCGCTCAGCGACATGCTCAAGGGCAAGCAGGGCCGGTTCCGTCAGAACCTGCTCGGCAAGCGCGTGGACTACTCGGGACGTTCGGTCATCGTCGTTGGGCCAACGCTCAAGCTGCACCAGTGCGGCCTGCCGAAGAAGATGGCGCTCGAGCTGTTCAAGCCGTTCATCTACAACAAGCTCGAAGAGCGCGGCCTCGCGCCGACGATCAAGAGCGCCAAGAAGCTCGTCGAGAAAGAGCGTCCGGAAGTTTGGGACATTCTCGAGGAAGTGATCTCCGAGCATCCCGTCTTGCTCAACCGAGCGCCGACGCTTCACCGACTGGGCATCCAGGCGTTCGAGCCCGTGCTGATCGAAGGCAAGGCAATCCAGCTGCACCCGCTCGTGTGCGCGGCGTTCAACGCCGACTTCGACGGCGATCAGATGGCCGTGCACATCCCGCTGTCGATCGAAGCGCAGATGGAAGCGCGCGTGTTGATGATGTCGACCAACAACATCCTCAGCCCCGCGAACGGCAAGCCGATCATCAACCCGACGCAGGACATCGTGCTCGGGCTGTACTTCCTCACGCGCGCGAAGGAATTCGCACGAGGCGCACACCGTCCGGAAGCCAAGGGCGACGCGAAGGTTCGCGGCGTGTTCTCGTGCACGGAAGAAGTGCGCATGGCGTACGACTCGGGCGAACTCGAGCTGCACGCGAAGATCAAGATGCGTGTGCGCGCGATGCTCGTGACCGATGCCGGCGAGACGCGCCTGCAAAAAGACCAGGTCATCGAGCGTGTCGAACTCGAACTGACCAATCGACTCGCAGCGCGTGAAGGGCGCTCGGGGGCGCAGGCCGTCGAGATCTTCCAGCGCGTGGAGACCACGGCCGGCCGCGTGCTGCTCGCCGAGGGCATCAGCGAGACGCTGGGCGACAAGGAAGCGCTGCCGTTCAGTCTCGTGAACAAGGTGATGGACAAGAAGGCCTTGTCCGCACTGATCGACGCGGCGTACCGCGCGTACCGGAACAAGGCGACCGTTCTGCTCGCCGACAAGCTCCGAACGCTGGGGTACGAGTACGCGACGAAGGCTGGCGTCTCGATCTGCATGGACGACATGCACATCCCAGACAAGAAGTCCGCGCTCGTGACGGCCGCGCAAGAGAGCGTGGCGAAGGTGATCGATCAGTACCTCGAAGGCGTCATCACGGACGGCGAGCGGTACAACAAGATCGTCGACATCTGGGCCGAAGTTGCCGACCTCGTTTCGAAGGAAATGATGGAGAAGATCGGCAAGGACGATGTCATCGATCCCCACACCAAGAAGACGCACCGACTGCCATCGTTCAATCCGATCTTCATGATGGCGGACTCGGGCGCTCGCGGCAGCGCGCAGCAGATCCGGCAGCTGGCCGGAATGCGCGGGCTCATGGCCAAGCCCTCGGGCGAGATCATCGAGCAGCCGATCACGGCGAACTTCCGTGAAGGACTGACGGTGCTGCAGTACTTCATCTCGACCCACGGCGCGCGCAAGGGCCTCGCGGACACGGCACTGAAGACCGCGAACTCCGGGTATCTCACGCGTCGTCTCGTCGACGTCGCGCAGGACGCGTCGGTGACCGATTACGATTGCCGCACTCTCGACGGAACGCGCGTCACCAAGCTCGAAGAGAGCGGCGAAGTGATCCAGGAACTCGGCGATCGGATCCTCGGGCGCATCGCGCTCGAGCCGGTGGTCGATCCGATCTCGGGCGAGGTGCTGATCTCCGCGAACGAAGAATTCACCGAGGACGCCGTGCGCAAGGTGCGCGACGCCGGCATCGAAGAGGTCGTGATTCGCAGCGTGCTCACCTGCCAAGCTCGTCGCGGCATCTGCGCCCACTGCTACGGACGCGATCTGGCGCGCGGGTATCTCGTGAACATCGGCGAAGCGGTGGGAATCATCGCCGCGCAGTCGATCGGCGAGCCCGGCACCCAGCTCACGATGCGTACGTTCCACATCGGTGGAACGGCACTGACCAAGGGTGGGCAGAGCAATCTGCACAGCCGGTACGACGGTCGTGTGAAGCTGGAGAAGGTCGACACGGTGCGGCGCAAGAATGGCCGTCTCGTCGTCATGAACCGACATGGCGAGATCGTCGTCGTCGACGCCACCGGACGCGAGCGAGAGCGTTATCACCTCGTGTACGGCGCGGAGCTGCACGTGAAAGAGGGCGAGCAGGTCGAGGCAACCCAACTGCTCGCGGAATGGGACGCGCACGGCGTGCCGATTCTCACCGAGGTCGGCGGCGTGGTCCGGTTCGCGGATCTGATCGAAGCGCAGACGATGGAAGAAAAGGTCGACGACGTCACGGGCTTGTCCCGCAAGGTCGTCATCGAGTCGCGCGACGCGTCGCTGCGTCCGCGGGTCGAGATCATCGATGCGCACACGGGCGAGATTCGAAAGGGCGATCGCGGTCTCGAGGGACGCTACCTCCTGCCGTCGGGCTGCAACATCATCGTGGCCGAAGGCACGCACGTTGAAGGTGGAGACGTCGTCGCGAAGATGACGCGCGAGGCCTCGAAGACCAAGGACATCACGGGCGGCCTACCGCGCGTGGCGGAACTGTTCGAAGCGCGCAAGCCCAAGGACGCGAGCGTGATCTCGCCGATCGACGGCTACATGAAGCTCGGCCGCGAGACCAAGGGCAAGCGGCAGATCTTCATCGTGCCGCGCGGCAACGAGGCGTTCTTGAATGCGCCGATCGAGCCCGAGGAGCCGAAGAAGCGCGGCAAGAAGGCGGCGGCGGTGACGGCACCGGTCGTCGAGGGTCCGCCGATCGTCGAGTTCCTCGTGCAGAAGAGCAAACACATGATCGTCCGCGAGGGCGACTACGTGACGGCGGGCGAGCCGCTGATGGACGGTCCGGTCAACCCGCACGACATTCTGCGCGTGAAGGGCGAGAAGGATCTGGCCGCGTGGCTCGTGAGCGAAATCCAGCAGGTCTACCGTCTGCAGGGCGTCGCCATCAACGACAAGCACATCGAAGTCATCGTGCGCCAGATGCTGCGGCGCGTGCGCGTGACGTCGGTGGGCGAGACGGACTTCCTGATCGACGAGCAGGTCGAGAAGTGGCGCTTCGAGCAGGAGAACCTGCGCGCGGCCCGCAAGGTTCTCAAGCGCTACGTCGAAGAGGGCAAGGTCAAGAACGCTGGCGTGGCCGAGGGCATTCGTCGCGCGGTGGAAGCGCCGCTCGAGAGCATGCTGGAGCTGCTCAACGACCGACTGGACGACGTCGCGCGCAACTACGCGGCGGACGGACTGGTCGCCCAAGAGATCATCAACGTGCGCGCGGCCGTCCAGAACGCGTTCGCGATTGCCGAGCCACTGCTGCTCGGAATCACGAAGGCGTCGCTGTCGACCGACTCGTTCATCAGCGCGTCGAGCTTCCAGGAGACCACCAAGGTGCTGACCGAGGCGGCGATCCAGGGCAAGACCGACGATCTGCGCGGGCTCAAGGAGAACGTCATCATGGGACGTCTCATCCCCGCGGGCACGGGTCTGCCGGCGTACAAGCGCCTCGATGTGAACATCGAGGACGGCAGCGCCGAAGACGAAGCCGAGTCCGTGCACGAGCGTGCGCACCTCGGTGCCGCGGCGTCGTAGGCGTTCGAAGACCTCACCCCCTCACTTGCAACCGTGCTCGCGCGTTCCCCTCTCCCAACGTCGAAGCGACGTCGGGCGAGGGGATCGGTGCGTCGTCGGGGTACCGGGAGTGGGCGCGGGGAGCGGCGCGGTGGGTTGAGTGCGTCAGCGGTCGCCGGTGGCGAGGTCGGCGAGTTCGGTGGTGTCGAACCACAATCCGTGCAGGTCGCAATAGTCGACGACGACGTCACCGTTCGCCGTGTCGACCGCGGTGCGGCGCATGCCCTCGTTGCAGGTCGGGCAGCGCAGCGGTTCGATGGGATACGGGCGCGGCGTGGTCTCGATCACTTGCATCGTGTCGGGACGCGAGATGCGCATGCGGGCAAACGTCACGAACTGCCCGCCACAGCGCATGCACCGACGAGTCTCGTGATCGTGCGGAAGATCCAGGAGCTCGCCGTCGCAGCGAGGACACTTCCCTTTGCCGCCGCGGTAGACCACGCGGCACTGTCGCAATGCGAGCGCGGGAAGGCAAGGGTGGCCTATCCCGCTACCGCGCCTTCACGTGCACGCGTCGCGGGGCCAGCAGCGCGCGCGCGGCATCGCGAATGTGCTCGGCGTCCGCGGCGCGCGTGGTGCGATCGACGTTGGCAGCCAGTTCAACGGTGACGTCCGCGCGCGAGGCGTGTGCTGTGACGACGAGCGACGCGTGCTCGACGCGCTCGGCGCACGCATTGTGCCCTTCCGCGCGGAGGTACTCGGCGATGGCCGCTCGCAAGACATCGGGATCGTCGCGATCGACGGCCGCCGCGGTCGCGTGCGTCGTGCCGCGGTACGCCGACGTCTGCGGCGCCGTCGGAAGCCAACGCGTCGCAAGGTCGGCGAGCGTTCCGGCGCGCAACGCGACCAGCGCGTTCGCTAGCGCACTCGAGAGCGCGTCGCGCACGTGCGGCCGACCCTGGATCGCCCCGAGATCGTGCGCGCTCACGCCGAGCACGACGCGATGGGCCGCGTGCGAGCCGTCCGAGTCCTCCCATTGATGCACGTCGGGCTCGACGACGATGTCCGCTCGCTCGAGCACGTCGCGCGCTTCGTCCGGTGCGCCGCTTCCGAGCAACTCGAGCGCAGCGTGCCGAACGCGATCACCCTGCGGTACGTCAGTCACGCGTCGTTTTCACCGTTGCCGCTGCGGCATTTGCGACGGCGGCTGCAATCTCGGCTGCTTCGGGCGTTCCGTCCGTCGCGGTGCGCGTTCGCGTCGCCCCGTCGATCGGCTTGCGGGTTTCCACGCGCACGCCGGTGGCCTCCGTTTTCACGTCGTCGGCCATCGCCACGGCCATCTTGATCGCGTCGTGGCGCCCGCCGGTGTCCGGTCGCGCGAGATCGAACACGACCTTGCTCGTCCCGCTGTTCGTGATGTTCTGCAGCGCTTCGAGCCGTCGCAACTCCATCGCGCCGGGGGACTCCGCGAGGATCCTCGCGGCTTCTGCAAAGTTCTTCGCGCTCTCCACGTCGGCCTGGGACTTGATGATCACGTACTGCCGATCGCGTTGTGCAATGGCCTTGCGTGCGATGACTTCCTGCATCTGCGCGGGCAACTGGATGTCCTGCAACGCCACCAGCTCGACGTGGATCCCCCACTGCGAGACGAACTGTTCGACCGCGCGGCGGATCTTTGCAGCGACTTCCTCGCGATGCGAGAGCACGTCGTCGAGTTCCGTCTCGCCCACGACGTCACGGAGCACGACCTTGGCGCGGTCTTTCACGGCGGTTTCGAAATTCTCGACGTTCAGCGCCGCTTTTTCGACGTCGACGACCTTGTAGTACACCACCGCGTCGATGGCCGCCGTGACGTTGTCCTTCGTGATCACCATCTGCCGCGGCAAGTCGCGGTTTCGCACGCGCGTGTCGATTCGGTACAACTTCTGGAACCCCGGCCAGACGACGTTCAGGCCCGGCTCCAACTTGCCGCTGTATTTGCCGAGCGTGAATTTCAGCGCGGTTTCCCACTGATTGATCTGCTTGAGCGATCGGAAGAAGTACAGGATCAGCAGGAATGCGACCGGAATGACCGTAGCGAGAATGGCGGCGTCGTCCATGGCGCACCTCTGGCCGTGAGTGTAGCGCTTCCACGCCGAGTGCACGCTGGATCGACGCGGCGTGTCGCGATTGCTCGAGGCCCGCGCGTCGCGATTGCGCGCCCCCCGCGGTCCGGAGCATCATCGTGCCGTGACGCCGTTTCGCTCGCCTGCGGCCGACGACGAACGCGCGAACCGTCCATCGCGCACGCGTGCGCCGCGATGCCTCGCTGCCGGTGGGGATGCCGACCGCATCGTCGTGCTGCTGAGCGAGGGCGGCACGGCCGAGGTGGTGGAGCTGTTGCGTGCAGGGGGATTCGTGTCGCGCAAGACGCTTCCCGTCGCCGTGGGAACCGAGATCGGCGCGCGATGCGCGATCGCGGGACGCTCGTGGGCGTGGTTGTCCGAGGGAAAGTCCCGTTCGCACATTCGCAACGTGGGCGACTCCCTGGCCGAGTCGATCCAGGCCGAGAGCGTTCCTTCCGACCTGGACGACGTCGAAGTGATTCCGTTTGCGCATGCCACTTCGGTCTCGAGCGCGTGGTTCCTCCCGCACGGCGCCACCCATCGCCACCGCGGTTGCGCTTGGGTGCAAGACACCCTGAGTCATCGCGAGGCGCCGCCGGTGCCCGTCCCGTCGAGCGCGCGCCACCTGATCGACGCTGTCTCGACCGTGCTTGGTCCCGTGCTGGTCTTCGCAACGGATCACGCCGACGAGATCGACCTCCTTGCCGTCACCCGCGAGAGTCCCAACTCGCGCACGGTCTCGCTGTTCCGCGGGCAGACGTTCGCGTGCGCGGCCGGCGGCGGCCATCGCGTGCTCCTCGTGTCGCGAGACGACGATCGACTCACGTTTCGCACCGTCGCGGCGGACCTGCGTTCGGAACTCAACCGCACGGACGTCCCGATCGCTCGCGGCGCCACGGTCACCGACGTTCGCTGCGCGTTCGCGAACGGGCCGTTCGTCATCGCGCACGCCGAATCCAAGCGAGACTCGTCGCGCGTGGTCCTTACGACCATCGACGACGGCGCAATCGCCAACCAGTGCGACGTGCGGCTCGACCGTGTCGACGGTCTCGCGGTGCATGGTCGCGATGTCGACGTACTCGCAGTGGTTCCGGGCGCGGCGGGCGCAATCGTCGTGGCGAAGTCGCTGCTGCGTGGCGGGGGACTGTTGCGTTCGTACGCGTTCCCGCTCGCACCGGACCGGGCACCCACGGCCGAACTGCGCCGGGCCGTGCTCACGGACGTGGCCGATGCCATCGCCATTTCGCTTGGGGCGCCCGACGGAGGCACGCTGGAATTCCGCTCCGGCGAGCCGGACGCCGACGTCGTGTTGTTTGCGATCACCGGGCTGCGCACTTCGCAGGACGTTTCGTTTGCCGCGCAGCTCCGCGCGGACGGCGGCGGCGTGGTCACCGCGCGCGTCGGCTCCGGAGCCGCTCCCGCACCCTTTGCGCTCGGATTCGCTGGGCGCTTGCGGGAGTGGTTCTCCGGCGACGACGATGGCGATCCACAGACCACCCGCGTCGTGGACCCGTGCCTGCCGCGCATCGTGCCGGCGGTGGTCTCCGCGGTCGGTGCGTTGCGATCGCTGCGCGTCGGGGAATAGGCGCGCCGCAACGCGTCATGGGTGCGTTCCGATCGTTGACTTTCGGGCGCGCCGGACGCTAGCGTCCGCGCACTCTTGGCCACCGAGTTCCCCCCGGATTTCTCCCTGGAAATCCCCCCTGCTTTCCCCCCTGCGAGGCGGACCGTGCCGTTCGAACGCAAGCCCGAGTGGTTGAAGGTCCGGGCGCCGGGCGGCGAGCGGTACGGGCGCATCAAGGAGTTGCTGCGGACCTACGACCTGCACACCGTCTGCGAGGAAGCCCGTTGCCCAAACGTCGGCGAGTGTTGGAGCGAGGGCACCGCCACCGTGATGATCCTGGGGGACGTCTGCACGCGCGGCTGCCGATTCTGCGCGGTGACCACGGGAAATCCGCGCGGTGCGTACGACCCGCGCGAGCCCGAGCACGTGGCGCGCACGATCGCGGCCATCGAGCTGAACTACGTCGTGCTGACGATGGTCGATCGCGACGATTTGCTCGACGGCGGCGCGAAGCACGTTGCGGAGACCATTCGTGCGACGCACCGAGCGCGGCCCGGGATTCTCGTCGAGGCACTCGTCGGTGATTTCCAGGGCGCCCTGCGCGACGTGGAAACCGTCGTGACCGACGGGGTCCCCGACGTGTTTGCGCACAACGTCGAGACCGTCGAACGGTTGCAACGCACGGTCCGTGACGCGCGGTGCAGTTTTGCTCGGTCGATCGCGGTGCTGGAACACGCGAAGAAGCTTGCGCCCGAGCGGTTCACCAAGAGCAGCATCATGGTCGGCATCGGCGAGGAGCCCGCCGAAGTTCTTGGGTCGATGCGCGCGCTGCGGGACGCCGGCGTCGACGTGTTGACGCTCGGACAGTATCTGCGTCCGTCGGCCAAGCATCACGAGGTCGTGCGGTACGTTCATCCCGACGAGTTCGCGCGGTTTCGAGACGACGGTCTCGCGATGGGGTTCATGTACGTCGCGAGCGGCCCGCTGGTTCGCTCGAGCTACCGTGCGTCCGAAGCGTTCTTGCAGGGTGCGATTCGCGCGGGGCGGGATCCCGCGCAGCTGGCGCTCCTGCGCGCTGCGGCCGATGCGCACGTGACCCAGGGCCACGACAAGGTCGCGACGGACGGACGTCGCGCGCTGCCGGTCGTGCACTGAGTGCCTCGACGGCGGCGACGACGATCTCGACGAGGAATTCCATGACACAGCAGTTCATCCTGGACGATGTCGTGACCGTGTTGGGCGCCGACGGCGTTGCCGATCCGACCACCGACCCGAAGATGCCCGACGATCTGGCCGTGAAGCTGTTTTGTCACATGCTGTTCACTCGCGCCCTCGACGAGCGATTGGTGGCCATCCAGCGTCAGGGGCGAATCGGTTTTCACATTGGCAGTCTCGGCGAGGAGGCCACGATCCTGGGGAGCGCCGCGGCGTTGCGACCGCAGGACTGGCTGTTTCCCTGCTACCGGGAGTTCGGTGCGCTCCTGTGGCGTGGCATGCCGCTGCAACGATACATCGACAACATGTACGGCAACTCCAACGACCCCGTGAAAGGGCGGCAGATGCCCGACCACTACAGTGGGAGGCCGTACAAGTTCGGGAGTGTGAGTTCGCCGATTGGCACGCAGATCACGCAGGCCGTGGGATTCGCCTGGGCGGCGAAGCTGCGCAAGGACGATCTGGTCGCGCTGACGTACTTCGGCGATGGCGCGACGAGTTCTGCGGAGTTTCACACTGGGGCGAACTTTGCGGGGGTCTTCAAGACACCGTGCGTGCTGTTCTGTCGGAACAACGGCTGGGCGATCAGTGTGCCCGTCGAGCGGCAGTCGGGAAGCAAGACCTTTGCGCAGAAGGCGTTTGCGTACGGTCTGCACGCCGTTCGTGTGGACGGCAACGACTTGCTCGCCGTGTGGAAGGTCACGCGCGACGCCGTCGAGCGCGCGGCGCGCGGAGATGGGCCGACACTGATCGAGTCGCTCACGTATCGATTGTCCGGGCACAGCACGTCGGACGACCCCAAGGCGTACCGCAAAGAGAAGGAAATGCAGGACGAGCGAAAGCAGGACCCGGTTCCGCGCTTCCGCGCGTATCTCGTCCGGAAGAAACTGTGGGACGACGCGACCGAGAAGTCCGTGCTCGCGGACTTCGAGACCGAGATCAAGCGCGCGATCGAGACGGCGGAGCAAACCCCCGGGCCGGCGCTCGAGGAGATGTTCGCCGACGTGTACAAGGAAATGCCCGCACACCTTCGCGAGCAGCTCGAACAGGCACGGCGCACTCCCCGCGCCGCCGGTCACGGCGGGCACTGACACGCATTCGCGCATCGCACGGACACTCACACTGACCCGACACGAACAGGGACGGACAAGCGACGATGGCTCAGATGAACATGGTGCAGGCGATCAACGACGCGCTTCGCGTCGAGATGCGCCGCGATCCGCGTGTGGTGATCCTCGGGGAAGACGTCGGCAAGGTCGGCGGCGTCTTTCGCGTCACGCAGGGGCTGATCGAGGAATTCGGCGAAGACCGAGTCATCGATACGCCGTTGAGCGAGGGCGGAATCATCGGCGCTGCGGCGGGCATGGCGCTGTACGGCCTGGTTCCCGTCCCCGAGATCCAGTTTTCCGATTTCATCTTTCCCGCGTTCGACCAGATCGTTTCCGAGGTCGCGAAGTTTCGGTACCGATCGGGTGGCGAGTACCCGTGCAAGATGGTCATTCGCACTCCCGTGGGTGGCGGCATTCGCGGCGGCCACTATCACTCGCAGTCTCCGGAGGCGTATTTCATTCACACTCCGGGTCTGAAGGTGGTCTGTCCGTCCAATCCCACCGACGCCAAGGGCCTGTTGCTGGCGTCGATTCGCGATCCCGACCCGATCTTGTTCTTTGAACCCAAGCGAATCTATCGCGCCGCGCGATCGGACGTTCCCGAGGGCGATTACACGGTGCCCTTGTCCGTCGCGAAGGTCGTTCGTCCCGGCACGCACGTGACGATCATCGCCTGGGGCGCGATGTTGTACGAAGCCATCGAGGCGGCGAACCAGGCCGCAGGGCAGGGGATCGACAGTGAAGTGATCGACTTGCGCACGCTGTGGCCCGTGGATCTGGACACGATCATCGAGAGCGTGAAGAAGACCGGGCGCGTGGTCATCGTGCACGAAGCGCCGAAGACGTGCGGGTTCGGCGGTGAGCTGGTGGCGCTGATCAACGAGAAGGCGTTCTTGCATCTCGAAGCGCCGCCGGTGCGAGTGACGGGATGGGACACGCCGTTTCCGTACACGCTGGAGATGGACTATCTGCCGCTCGCCGCGCGCATTCTGCCGGCGATCGTCGAGACCGCGAAGTACTAGGCGCTCGGCGAAGAGGAACGATCGATGAGTCGCTACGAATTCAAGCTCCCGGACATCGGCGAAGGCGTCACCGAAGGTGAGATCGTCGAGTGGAATGTTTCAGTCGGCGACCTCGTGCAAGAGGACCAACCGCTACTCGAGGTCATGACAGACAAAGCCACGGTCACGATCACGTCGCCGAAGAAAGGGAAGATCGTCGAGCGAATTGGCGACAAAGGACAGATCGTCAAAGTGCACGCGACGCTCGTGGTGTACGACTTGGGGGAGGGGGCGGGAGGCCGAGGGGGAGCGGCAACGGGAACGGCGACGGCGACGGCGACGGGCACGGCAACGGGCACGGCAACGGCAACGGGCACGGCAACGGCAACGGAGAAGAGAGAGCAGGGGCCGGCGGCGACGGCGGTGGGGGATATCAAAGAGTCGTTGCCGGGGATGGGGGCGTATGTGCCGACGGCGGGGGCGGTGGCAAGTCCGCCGCGCAGTGCGGTAGTGGAGTATCAAGCGCCGGGCGGGAAGGCGCTGGCGACACCGGCAACGAGGAAGTTGGCGCGCGATCTCGGGGTGAACCTCGCGCGTGTGCGGCCGAGTGGCGACGGCGGTCGTGTGACCAAAGACGATGTGCGCGGATTTGTCGCGCAGTCGCAGCACGGAACCGCGGGCGGCGGAGCGAGTGCCGAGTTCCGCGGTGATTCACGCGCGCCCGGCGATGGCAGTGTCGCGCGCGGCGGGACGGGCGCGACGCGGGAGAAGGTTTCGATCCCGAGCGCGGGGGAGGGACGCGAGGAGCGGGTTCCGTTCCGCGGACTGCGGCGGCGCATCGCGGAGAAGATGCAGACGTCGAAGAACACGGCGGCGCACTTCACGTTCGTCGAAGAATGCGATTGCACGGCGCTCAAGGCGCTGCGCGAACGGCTCAAGCCGAAGACCGAGGCGGCCGGTGTGAAACTTTCATACCTTCCCTTCATCGCGAAGGCCGTCGTCGCAGCGCTCAAGAAGCACCCGATCGTCAACAGCGCGCTCGACGAGGCGAAGGACGAGTTGGTGTATCGGAAGGTCTACAACCTCGGCATCGCTGTTGCGACGGAGGCGGGGCTGATCGTTCCGGTCGTGAAGGACGCGGGCAATCGTTCGCTCGTGAGCATCGCCCGCGAGATCGAACGACTGAGCACGGCCGCGCGCGCCGGCAAGTTGGCGCTGGAGGACTTGCAGGGTGGGACGTTCACCATCACCTCGCTCGGCGCACAGGGCGGGCTGTTCGCAACGCCGATCATCAATTTCCCCGAAGTCGCCATACTCGGCGTTCACCAGATGAAGCAGAAGCCTGTCGTGCGCAACGGTCAGATCGTGATTGGCGACGTGATGCTGCTCAGTCTGTCGTTCGATCATCGCATCGTCGATGGCCATGTGGGCGCGGCGTTCGCGTACGACGTCATTGCGTTGCTCGAAGACCCTGACGTGCTGTTGCTCGATCTGTAGCCGCGAGACTGAGGGTTGTTCGGGGCATGAATGCCCCGGCAACATGGGAAAAGTGCTTTGCACTTGGAGTGTGAATGAGGGTGGCAGTGACCGGTGCGACTGGGTTCATCGGTCGGCATCTGGTGACGTCGCTGCTCGCGCGGGGCGATTCGGTGACGGCGCTCACGCGGGATCCCGTTCACGCGCGGGGACTTCTGGGCGATCACGTCGAGTGCGTCGCGTGGTCGCCCGAGGAGCCGACGGGCGTGTGGCGCGGAGCGCTGTCGAACGCTAATGCGGTCGTACATCTCGCGGGCGAACCGATCGCGAACCGGCGCTGGAACCCTGCGATCAAGAAGCGAATCTTGGACAGTCGCGTGCTCGGAACGCGTCACCTCGTCGACGCGATCGCCAAGGGCGGCCACCGCCCCGGTGTGTTCGTGTGCGCGAGCGGATCGGACTTCTACGGCGCCGACGCCGGCGAGCGCGAACTCGACGAGACATCCCCGCGCGGCGCCGGCTTCCTCTCCGACGTCTGCGTCGCGTGGGAAAGTGAAGCCGCGCGCGCGGCCGAGTGGGGCGTTCGCGAAGTGCGCTTGCGAACGGGCGTGGTCCTCGGCGACTCCGGCGGCGCGCTCGAGAAGATGTCCGGGCCGTTTCGTTGGTTCATCGGCGGTCCCGTCGGCTCGGGAATGCAGTGGGTCCCGTGGATCGCGATCGACGACCTCGTGGCGATCGTGTTGTTGGCGATCGATCGCGACAGCGTGCGCGGGCCGATCAACGTCGTGGGACCGGCTCCGGTGCGAATGCGCGAGTTCGCCAAAGCACTCGGCGCCGCGATGGGGCGACCGTCGTGGTTCCGCGTGCCGAGCTTCGCGGTGAAGCTCGCGGCGGGAGACGTCGCGGATTCGGTGGTCGGTAGCAAGCGTATGGTGTCGCGCATTCTGGCGCGCGAGGGATTCGTGTGGCGCGTGAACTCGGTGCACGACGCGATGAAACGCGCGGTGGGAACGGAGTGATGGGCGCGCGGGGCGCGGGAAGAGGGGGGAGGGGAATGACAGGAAGGTGGGGAGACAGGAAGGGGAGAGGGAGGGGAATGTTGGGTTCGGAGCGGAGGGCGCGGAGTGGGTCGTGTAGGGTTGGGGGATGACGGTCGAAGTGGCCATTCGCGCGGCGGTTCCGGCGGACGTTGATGCGATCGCGGACGTTCACGTGGCGGCGTGGCAGTGGGCGTATCGGGACCTGTTGCCCGCGGACAAGCTTGCGGCGATCGATCGCGCCGTGCGTGGGGCGATGTGGAGCAAAGTGCTTGCCGGCGAGTCGCCGGATTCGGACGTGTGGGTTGCCGAGGTGGGTGGGACGGTCGTGGGTTTCGTCGCCGCGGGTCCGTCACGCGATGCGCGGGCGGAGGACGACGGGGAAATCTATGCGATCTACGTGCGCGAAGCGGTCGTGGGGCGAGGCGTCGGGCGGGCGCTGCTCACGACGGCCGTCGACGAACTGCGCCAGCGCGGGGCGGCGACGGTGATGTTGTGGGTGCTCGCGGGCAATGAACGCGCGCTTCGGTTCTACGAGGGCGCGGGATGGAAGGCGGACGGCGGCGAGAAGTCGGCTCCGTGGGAGGGCGTCGAGTTGCACGAGGTGCGGTACCGGGTCGCGGTGTGAGTGCGGGGGGGGGGCCGAGGGGCGCGCGACCCTACGCGAGTTCGGGCGGCCCGAGTGGACCGACGCAGTACGTCAGCGCCGTGCAGGCCCACTGTGGCCCCGCGTCGGTGATCGTGCACGTGCAGTCCGAGGGCATCGTGCCGCTGCTGCCGGGCGCCGCGCGGTACTGGCAAACGACACCGGCCGCGGGGTCGCAGGGCTGGCGGTTGAGCGTGTACGGCGACGGGGCGCACTGGCCGGCGGTGGTCAGGCGCTCGTAGGTGAAGTTGCAATCGCCAACCGAGCCGCATGCCGCCGCGCCGACGGCTGCGACGGGCACGAGTGCAAGCCAGCGAAGAAGTGCAGCGGGTCGGGGCATGGGCGGAGTGTAGCGCGCTTGGGTGACCCGCGTATCGCCGCGCGCCGCCGTTCGGGTACCATGCGTCTTGGGCGTCGTGCCGGGCGCGTGCGGCTTTGCAGCCCGATGCGCCGCTCGCAGTGCGCTCATGTGCAACCCGGACGGCGGGACGAGTTCCACGAAGGCGCCCAAACTCTCGCGCTCTGGTCGCAGAACCAGAATCCCCGGATGCGAGCCTGGAGGATACACACGGACGTCTCCAAACCCCTTGTCTGCCGTCACGAGGAACGCGCCCTCCGCGACGACGCGGGTCCAAAGATCGGAATCGTTCATCCCCTGCCAGCCCTGGCCATGCACCGTACGCACGTCACCATTGTGCGCCCGCGGCGGCTTCGACGACCGTTCGCCGATCGCTTACCGTCGAAGACACGCGATGCCTCGTCCGCTGCGATCGAGATCGCGGGGATGTGTGGCGCGGACGACGCGCGGGATCGGTAGCGTGCCGGAAGGCTTGGCAACGATCTGCGCGCCATCGACGCGATTCTCTCCGGCGTCATCGATATCCGACTGCCCGGCATGACCATGTGCATCGATCGCTCGAATCCCCTGATGACGCAGTACGGCGGAATATCCGTCGGTGTGGGCATCTCGACGGTGCGCGCGAACATTCGTCCGAGCGCGGCGACGACCCGCACGACTGGAACTTGCGGATCCAGCACGGGAAGCGATGGCGGACGCGGTTGATCGCGACGACACGATCCCCCTTGTTGCGTAACGATTCGACTCTTGTGCCCAGGGACGGAATCGAACCGCCCACACGAGGATTTTCAATCCTCTGCTCTACCAACTGAGCTACCTGGGCTGACGGGCCGCAGGGTGTAACCCTGAGGGATCGAGGTGTCAATCGCGCGCGGGACGTCGACCGCCCGCGTTGACAGCGTTCTCGCGCACGCTTGTACTTCGAGCGTGGCCCTCCCTTCGATGGACGACCTCGTCGCGCAGATCCGCGCGCACCACCGTGCGCGCAAGGGTGCGCCGAACGCCGCCACGGGCTTTGCGAAGCTCGCGAAGTCGGCGGGCGCTGGCACGAAGGTTCCCGCGGACGCGGTCGCGTTGTACGCGGCGACCGACGGCGCGATGCTGTTTCCGCAGCACGAGACGTACGATCTGTCGCCGCTCGCGCGGCTCGTGCCCCTCGCGAAACTCGTCGGTGCCGATCGCTGTCCGCCGCAGTGGCTCGCGTTCGCGCGGGTCGCCGAGGAAGGTGCGCGAGTTTCTCTCTCGCGCCCTCGCGAGCAAGGGCAAGCCGTACGGGCTCGCGCGTGGATTTCGCAGGCTCGGCAACGCGCTCGCGCGTGCCGTTCGCGGGGCTCGTCGTGCCGTCCGCACTTCTCGGGCGCGGGAGCGAGCCACGAGCGCGCGGGAAGGAACTGGCGTCGCAGGTCGTGCGACTCGAGGCGTACGGGGCGCCGAGACTGGACCGGCGCTCCGGCGGTTGGCGGCTGCCGAGCGTCACGTGGCCGTCGCGTCTCGGCGGCTACCCTGGAGTGTGGCAGGCCGGCGCCTCGCGCACGCAAGAGTTCATGTGACCGGTGGAGTTGCGCTCTCACTCGCGACCGCCCCGCGCGCCACCGTTCGGTTGGACGACAGGCTGGACCTCGATCGAGAGCACTTCGGGCAGGGCCGCAAGCTCGAGGAGGCGGCGGATCTCCAACTGCCCCGAGACGCTCCCGTTCGCGGCAAGACCGGTGGCCAGCCCCGCGGCGACGAGCGTCGTCAGCTCGCCCGTGTACGTGACCTCCAGCGTGACTCGCTGCTGTTCGAGCAAACGAATCCGCTCTGCGGCTGCGCCGTCGCAGCGCGCGAGGTTCAGCTCGCCTTGCCAGACGTTCCACCGGTGCTGCAGCGCACCGGAGAGCTTGCGTGCGACGGGTTGCAACCGCACGCGGGCGCGCTCCGCCGGGTCCGATGTGCATCGGACCACTGCAGCGCTGAGGGGAGGACCCTCGGGATTCTGGCGCGCGCCGCAGGCGTACACCAGCGGTGCCATCGCCACGAGCAGCCGGGCGCATCGCATGCGGGAACCGTATCACGGCCGCGGGGGTCGTCGTCCATGTGCCGCCCGTGCGACGCCGCAGCAGAGTGCGCCCCCACGCGGCGCGGCGCGCGGTGCCCCTCGGTGCACGGCCGGTGCGGTAGGCCCGTGGTACCGTTCCGGTGTTGGCGCACACATCATCAACAACGTGGGCGACCGCAGCAGCGCTGGCGCTGCTCGTCCTTGCACCGGCGGTCGCGAACGCTCAGGTCGTCGGTGCTCCAGACGCCGCACAATCGTCGACCGCGACGACGGTCCAAGTCGGCACGCCAGAGCCGATGCCATCGGCGCCTGTCGGTGAACCGGTGGCGCCGCCCGTTGCCACGGTCGTCGCGTCCCGAACTCGCGGATGGACGACGGCGCGAACCGCACTGGTTGCCGGCGGCGTGACATCGATCGTCGTCGGCTACCTCTACCAAGTCGGCTTTGCGATCTTTCTGAGCAGCTTCTCGCGCGAGGCCGGAGGGCACGGCTTTTCGGCCGACAATGCGCTGTACTTGATTCCATTTTTCGGCGCGATCGCGGGGCCCGCGACGCAGTCCGTCGGGAACTTCGTTGTCATCGGGTTGCCGGCGATTGCGGTGCAGTCGATCGGCACCGCGTTGCTCGTCGCCGGAGTTCTGCACGGCCGCGCCGCGCGACCGCCCGCGCGATCCACGCTCGCGGCGCCGACATGGAGCCTCGCATTCGCGCCGATGGGGAACGGGGCGATGCCGACGGTCTCGGGGGTCTGGTAGGGCGCGGGCTCCTGGCGTCGCTGTTTCTCATGACGGCGGTCACGATCGATTCGGCGGCGTCGGCGACCTCCGACGCGTGCCACGACGTCGTGCGCGAACTGCCGGGGGCTGGGGCCGGGGTCGGAAGCGGGCACCGTCGTGATCCAACACGCGGGACGCGATTCGACGTGTCGGCCGCTGGCCGAGGCGGCGCGTCTGGTGTGTTCAGGCGAGACGCTGGCGGCCAGAGCGCGAGGCGGATCGCCTGCGGATTCTGCCTTCGCGCCGCGCGCGACGTGCTCCGGAGCGGCGAGAACCCGCCCGTCGCCCTGCGACGGTGCATGGCCGCGCGCGCGGCACGGCCGTCGCCGCGGGGTTGACGCGTCGGCGTCGATTTCGTCGGCAAAACGCTGGCGGTGCGGCGTCGTGGGGATCTAGGAGTACAGGTTCTCGAGCCCACGAGCGATCACCTGTCGGACCCGGGCGGCGTCACGCCCATCTCGTCGCCGACCTCGGCGAGCGTCCGATCGACGCCGTCGTCGATGCCATCGATGAGACCGATCGCGAGTCGGCGCCGCGGCGCGGGGGTGAACACGGGGCGCTCTGGGCGGGGTGCGATCGCGGCTGTCCGTGAACGTGTCGGCGATGCGGAAGTCCGTTCGGCGCTACGCGGATTTCCGGGGACGCGCGGCGGGCCGCGGCCGGGTCGCCGGATGCGTCACCGCCGGGCGCGGGGGGAAGGAAACGAAGGTGCGCCCGCTCTCGGCTTCTCGAACGCGAACCGCCGCGACGATCTTGGCGATGTCGTAGTTTGAGGCCTTCGCGATCGCATCACGAGCCGCGCGCACTTCGTCGATGATCGGATTCCGTCCCTTCATGGCGCTACTCCTCGTACAGTTCCATCGGCGTGCAGATGATCGGCGGCTCGACACCGACCGCGCGGCATGCTTCCGTGTCGCCCTTCCAACGAATCGTACCGTTTGTGCAGATCGAAACGCCAACGGGATCGGGCCCGCGCGTGCGACGCGGTCCTCGGCGCCGTTCACGTCAAGGCTCCCCCGCAAACCGCCGGCACCGCACTTACGCGACCTCCGGCGCCGGCGTCGCCACGCAACACCCCGCGATCACCGAGCCGCGCGCGCGCGAACGACGTCGGTGCTCACGGGTTCGATCGGCCCAACGGAACAGGCCGCGACTTGCTCTCTGGCGCCTGATCGTGAAAGCTAGCTGGGTCATGCCATTCGATCGCATCACATCCGAGCCAGGACGAATGAATGGTCAGCCGTGCGTGCGCGACCTTCGTCTCACCGTGCAGCGCGTGCTCGACATCGTCGCGACACATCACGATCGCGAGACCATTCGAGCGGAGTTCCCCGAGCTGCAAGACGAGGACATCGCACAAGCGCTCGCATACGCCGCGGCAGTCCTTGACGACCAGGTCGTCGTGCTGCCTGGGCGCGGTTGAAGTTCCTGCTGGATCAGGGACTCCCCCGCAGTGCGGTGGCTCCCTTGCGCGCCCGCGGCCACGAAGCAGAACATGTCGGCGACGTCGGATTGTCTGCGGCGAGCGATGTGGCCATTCTCGACGAGGCCGAGCGGCGGGGTAGCGTCGTCGTCACGCTCGACGCGGACTTCCATTCGATCTTGGCGCTGTCCGGGCGACGGGCACCATCAGTGATCCGGCTCCGTGTTCAAAACGCCCGGGGCGCTGAAATCGCGGCGCTCGTGCTCGAAGTGGTGGGCGTCGCCAGCGTGGCGCTCGCCGCCGGTGCGATCGCTACGTCCGCGCGAACGATGGTGCGAGTGCGGTCGCTGCCCATTCGCTGACACCCCTCGCACCCTCACAACCCGAAGTGATTCCTCCGCTCCCGAAAAT